>Ga0208796_1000217_pt1 | contig 17784 bp, 13 predicted proteins | sample ColrivemetaGS725_FD_187604 | JGI IMG/M metagenome (GOLD analysis project Ga0208796, IMG submission 187604) | Estuarine microbial communities from the Columbia River estuary - Flood tide ETM metaG S.725 (SPAdes) (version 2) | ecosystem: Environmental > Aquatic > Marine > Intertidal zone > Estuary... | reverse complement strand
TCAGGCAAATGTTAATATAGCAAATGCAAATGCAGCGGAACAAGGAGCTATTGGTAGTATGATAGGTGGGGTAACTAGCATGGGATCTGCGGTTTTACAGTCAGGAGCACTTAATAGCAACGATGCCCCAGATGATTATCCAACTAACTATAATTTCGATTACAAGAAATTCATACCTCTTGATGAGCGTCCAAAAGAGGATTAATAATAATAAAATATAAAAAATGAGTTATAAAAATCCAAGGATAATAGACGATAAGTCTGGCTTAATTGTTTCTCAAGCTATTGAGAAAGCTTCAGGCACATTAGCACAAGGTATTGCTGTATTTGGCGCTGAAGAAAAAAGACGAGAAGAAGTATTAAAAAAAGAAAATGAAAGAAGAAACGATATTTATATTGGCTTAGCTAATCAACTGTCTGTAGATGCAACTGAATTTAATGCTAAATTAAAAGAAGGACCCGAAAACCTTCGGAATATTATGATACCCAATACTCAATCTCTTTTAGAACAAATAAATTATATTGATATTGATCAAAAAATAAATGGAAACAAAGACCCTATGCTTTCTAAACGTAGGGCCGACTTAGTGCAACGATTAACTGATGCGAATACTTTTGCTGAATCATATATTACAACAGCTTCCAACGCTAGACAACTCTATGGTAATGATCCTAATGCTTTTCAAACAGGAAAGTATACTTTTAGAGAGTTCGATGGAACGGCTAGTAACGCCCAAGCTTCTACAATATTCAACGCAATAGGGGGAATTCCTAATTATTCAATAGATTTTAGCAAGGGTGAGGATAACAAATTTAATGTAACAGTTAAAGGAGATGGCCAGTCTTTCACAATGACGCAAGAAGATTTTCTTAATAAATCAAATAACCTTGTTATAAAAAAAGAAACTAATGCCGCTGTTGTACAATCTGAACTTTTAAATACCCAACTATACAATGCTGACGGAGGTGCGAGTGCTAGAGTAAGAGACGGAAAATCCTCTGTTAAGACATACAGGGATGGTAATCTTGAATATACTGTTAATAGACAAATGTTAAACACAGCTGAAGTTAATGCTGTCAACCTTAAAAGCCAACTAGAAATGGCCTCTTATATAGATTCATTTATAGATAAGCAAGAGCAAGCTTTGTACCTAGAGGATCTTAACATTGATCCAAAAGAATATCAAGGCAACCCAGATAAAAGGAATGATTTAATAAAAACGGCTCAAATAGGTCTTTTTAAAGCAGATAGCGGTGTTAAGGAAAGAATTATTAAAGGAGGAGAGGGAGAAGATGATTTAATAGAGTATTATATTGACACCCCAATAGGAAATCCTACTAAAATAACTCCTGATAGCCTGGATAGAGTAGAGGAAGATCGAATTAAAACACTAAATATAATAAATAAGGGTTGGGATGCAGTAACGGCAGACGCAACATTTTCTAGCTTAAATGATAAAGAAAGAGCAGAATTTATAGTACAATCGCTTCCTGCTTTGAGAGGGAAATTAAGTAATAGAGGTGCTTATGGCTTAACCTCCGATGCAAATGGAAATCTAGTTATGCTTTCAGGTGAAGTAGATACAGCCTTCATGGCTGCCCTATCAGCGGCTGAATCGAAAGCGCGCACCGCTAATAATATCCCAGATAAAATGCTGCCCGGGAAAACAATAGATATAACCAGTGGAAATACCTCTCAAAACATAGCAACACTTACAGAACTTTTACGATTAAATTATAATTTGGATTATATACAAGCAGAAAAACAAGCAAGAATATTTTTAAAAAAATAATAGTAAATTAAAATAATTAAATATGTACGAATACCTAATAAACGAAGAAACTGTTATTTTTAATTCTAAAAAAGAAAGAATTGATGGGCTAAACGAAGCAATAGCTCAAGGGTTTAGCATAAAACTTATTTCTGAAAAAGAACCTGATAATATTCTAGAAGATGAAAAGGATTTAGAAGTTTCTACTAATCCTAATGAGGTAACATGGGAAAATCTACAAAGTGGAAATTTCGCAACAGATGCTGCAGAGAGTGCGGAAGTAGTGTCGGAAATACTACCAGCACAAGATACGGAATTACCCTCGGAAGATGGTTCTTCGGTATCAATAAAGCCTCTTGAAGGCGATGATTTAGCAGTTATAGAGGGTTCAGACTCTATTACTGGAACTATAAAGTTTGCTAGTCTTCCTGAAGAGGTTAAAAAAGAAACAAGATTTCAAGCGGGCAGAGCTAACACTATTGCGAAAACTTTCGTGGAAAGAGATGTTTTCCAATTAGAAGATAAATTACCTGGTCAAAATGTAAGCGAGATGGATAAAGAGGGTAAGCTAACTATGCTAACTTCCGAAGCTATCAACAATTATTTTGCAAGTCAGCCAGGCGAAACTTTATTAGACAGCGAACAAATAGATGCAATAGCTTTTAATACTGTAAACGATCTAAAGCAAGCTGAAATAACCGAAAGAAACAACCGCCAGATAAAAGCAGCTGAGCAAACAGAAGATCCAGAAGCTTTTGTTGTTACAGCTGTTAATAATACTTTTAGTCAAAAAACAAAACCTCAACAAGAATTAATAGTTGCTAGACAAAATTTAGCAAAGTCTAATAAAATATTTGAAGGTGAAGATTATAAGCAAAGAATGTCTAATGCTCAAAATATAATAGACCTTCAAGAAAAAGTAGATATAGCTAGAAACAATTATAAAGAAGGATCTACGGGTTTGTCAGATATTAATACAGGCAAACAACTAACGCCTTCAGAGCTTACCCAATACGAACTAGAAGGTAAAGAAACCGTGGATTATTCCGGTCAAGTAAAAGATTTAATGAGATCTTTACCCACTACTAGCGAAAAGCTAAAGTCTTCATGGATAGGAAATACTATTGAAATTCAAGAACTTAATGAAGAACTACAAAATAAAGTAACATTAGTTTCAAAGCCCGGTAGAGGCGATGGTATACAACGAGAGTATACTTTTGAACAACTAATGAAGCTCAGAAACGCAGGTACAGACTTAGAAATATTCGATGTAGTTGTAGGAGAAAATGAGAAATTAGCTCAGAACATTAGTAACAATATGTTCGACAATTACAACAATCGGCGTAGAGCTCTTAACATCAGACAACAAGCTTTAGATGAAGTGTATTTATATGACATTGATCCTGGATCTGTTGAAAAAAAGGGTGCTGGCATACTTTCGCAGTTTGAAAAAACAGCTTTAAAAGCTACTTTTGGCGATGTTATTGAAGATATTTATCCTCAAACGCAGAGGGATTTATTAGATGCTACGGAAAATGTATTTTCGGATTTAGGCATAGAGGCAACTGAAGCCCAAAAAAATAATTTCGAAAGAACTTTCGGAATGCAAGTCGGGGAAGGTGTTGGTTATTTTTTCCCTGAACTAGCTAAGTTTGCCGTAGCTAACGCGATAACCGGAGGTGTTCTAGGAACTGCTAAAACAATGGTACAAACCGCTAATGGTTGGAAAGCTATTACTTGGGCTAATAGAATAAAACAATTAAAAAGAAGTGGAAGTACTTTAAATAAAGCAAAAGGCTTAGTGTTCGATGCTATAATTGAAGAAGCTAAATTCAAAGGAGTGACCGGTGGTGAATCTGCAACGGGAGCTGGAGCTGGTTTTGCATTAGGTGGGGCTGGATTTAGAGCGTTGCCTTTTAAATTAAGTCCTAAAGTATTAAGTTATAGAAATCAAGCTGTAATAAATCCTATATTTAATAAAGTTGTAGGAGGTGGAATTGGTGGTGCTACATCTTCAGAGGTTGCTTTAGTTGTTGAGGATATGTACAAAGCGGCTACTACCGATAAGGATTTACTTAACCTACTTAAGAAAAGTTTTGTAGAAGACGCTGATGGTAACGATGTAGACGTTTTAGAAAGATACTTTGTTAATGCTGCTGTATTTTCTGCTATAGGGGTTACTCACATGAGACCTAAAGATATTAGAAAAGTATCTACTGTTAGAAACCTTAATAATGAGTATAGAGGTAAACTAGAATTAGAAAATGCGTTAAGGGCTCAGGATAAAGGTAAAATGACTGAAGTTGAATACAATAATACTTTAGATAAGTATTATCAAACCGAAAGTGTTTTAGCTATGGCTGACAAAGGATATAACGATTTGAACATGTCTCAGATTAGAGCTCAACGAGATACCGCTCAAAACTGGTTAAGTACAGACCCTAACCAAAGAAATAATGATTTTACAGATGTAGCTCAAGCTAGAGCTGTTATAAATAAGTACGATCAGTCTATTACTAGAGTAAGATCCGTTGTCAATAAAACATTAGAAAATGTAGGTGAATCTAATATATTAGGCAATGACTTTAAATATAAAATTGTAGATCAGGGTCTTGAAGGAGATAAAGGATTATTTCTTCCAAAGTCAAATGAAATTACAATAAATTTAAGCGAATTTAAAGCGGGCGTTACTGAACATGAAATTAATCACGCTATTATTAATAAGCTTATAACATCTAATCCTGAATTAGCTATAGGATTAAGAAAAATAATAGAAGCTGATGTATCTACTAAATTAAAAGGCATAAAATTTAATTTAGAAGGAGAAGCTTTAGAGTTAAGCGAATGGATAGATAAAAAACACGCAGACAAAGACGAACGAAAAAAAGCAGACGAGTATATATCATATCTAACGGAAATGTTTAATAATCCTAAGTACCGAGAAAAACTTGTTGACGTTGGTGTTATAAGCGATTTAAAAAATTCAGTTAGCACTGTAATGGAAAACCTTGGGATGAAAAAAGGTGATCTTGCAGATCGTGTAAACTTAAATGAAAATAACTTAAATAGAGCTAGTGATGTTCTTGCGTTTTTTGACCAACTAAGTAACGGTGGTAAAAGAGCTAGTAACTGGAGAAGTAAGTTTGATACTTACAATTTATTAGCTACTGATATTAAAAATTTAGAATTAGTAGATATTCCTACAGGTAAAAAAGTAGAGAGCATAGAAAAAGGTGTTGAAGAAGTTATGAAATCTAGTAGCATGAAAGAGGTTACAGAAGATTTTAAAAACAAAAACTTAGCTAAAATAAATGCTGAATTTGAAAAAATGAAAGCAGAAGGAGCAGATTCTCAGTCTATAGGCTTCAATGTAGGACTTAAGTTTCAAGACATAGCTAATAAGACTATGGAATCTTATTTAAAGCAAAAAGATCTTAATATCAACTCAGACACTAAGTATGATATAGTTGCTGACCTTATGTATGAATCAATACCTAAGTCTGTTGACACTTATTTAGCTGGTCAAAGATTTATTGAGTATGTTAAAGATAATAAATTATCTAAAGAAGATGCGGCTGTAGAATTTAAAAACAGGGGATTAAAAGAAACTTCAGGAACGGATAGATTTGACCGGCTATACGGATTTGCTAATGGCATTGGTAAAGAAGCAAGTATAACTACTTACATATTAAATGATTTAGGTAAAAAATTAATAGGGGTATTCCAAATGCCTAAATATGAAGGAATATTTAAAAATGTTTCTTTTGATGTCCAGAAAGTTGATAAACTACAATCTGAAGGTGAACTGGATATTCCAGTATCAGAACAAGGATTTGTAGATACGTCTTCTCCTGTTCAAAAAGTACAAAGAACCAGGAAGTCCGCGGAAAGCATGCTTGGTTTGTCTGAAAAAACTAAAGCTAAGGTTAGCGATGTAGTTAGTGAAATGCTTAAGGAACCTATAAAAGATTTGGATGCTAAATTTGTAGGAAACATTGAAGCTGGTCCAGCGGGAAGATTTAACATAGTCATGTTAGAAGGCAACAAAGCTAGAGTAACATATCCTACCGGCAAGCAAGAAATAATGCTTGGGGCTAGATCTGCTAAACCTATTGTATTAAAGATTATAAAAAAGCTTAAATCAGACGCTTTCCAAAGACTTAGAGCCCCTAAAGCTACAGAGGCTGAAAAAGCTAAGGCTCAAGAAGAATTTAATGTGTATAGCAAATTGATGGATAATCCTCCTAAATTTGTAAAAGATAAAATATTAAAAACGGATTTAGGACTTACTGTTGAAAAAGGAGTGTATGAAAGCATGTCTAAAGATGCAGGGGAGTTAGGTACTCCAGAGTATCAGGGTTTTATTGATAGATCATTCCCGTTATTTAAAACTTATTTAAGTCAAAGAGCTATAAACAAAAGATTTCCAGAGTTTAAAGAGCCTTTAGTAGGTCCTGACGGAAAACAAATAAGAGCTAAAACAGCGGCGGGAGCTCCATTGTTTCTTAAAAAAGATATAACTTTAGCAGAATGGAGAAAGTATTTTACGAGCGAAGGCAGTCCGGATTTACAGCTTAGGAGAACATCGTTATTAGAAGCGCTTTCTAGGGAGCTAGGATTTGATAGAGTTATGGAAGTAACTGTTGATGCTGAGCTTAAAAAGCAATTAGAAAATGATCAAAGAGCTATTGGAAATGAATTAGAAGATGCTTATGTAGCTTTATTTCAAAAAGCAGTTGATAGAGGAATCAAAGATGGGGGAATGGCTTCTGCTGCGTTAGTAGAGTATTCTGAAACTTCAGGCAAAAGCTTAAAAGATATTCAGAAAAGATGGGTAGGTTTATTTACTCCTGGCGAAGAATTAGATCTTAAAAGACTAAAAGAAGAAAGCGCTTCCGACTACGAGTTTTTTATAGAAATAACGAATAAGACCAATGAGTTCGGTCTTGTTGAAATTCAAAAAGAGGGCGCAAAGTTAAGAGATCAAGGGGTAGGGGATTCAATAAATATTGAAGGTATTGCAACAAATCCTAATAGAACAATGTCCGCCCGGCCCAAAAGCGAAAGAGAATCTTTTGGGGAGACTATGGTTATGTTTGATAAATTAGCATCTTCATTTGTTACTGAAGCATCTACTAGTCAAACCAGCGAGGTAAAAAGATTGTTGTCTAATATGTTTGGATTTACCAGCCGTATAGGTCCGGAAGGCGAACCTGTTAATGCTAAGGAGTACGAAAGTATAATAAAAACCAATAAAGGTATAACTGAAACAATGGAAGCCAGTCCGCAGCTAAAGGAAGCTTGGACTAAGGCAGAGACATTATTAAAAGAGACTTCTTTATTAGGAGAGAATGCCAAAGGAAAAAAAGGTATAAATGAAGATTTTTTAACAACTACTTTTAACAGAAATATTGATGCATTTATAAACAAATTTAACGAAATACAAGCATTACCTAAATTAAAAGGAGAGGGAGAAGTTCAAGCTATAAACAGAAGAATTAAACTTTTAGATAAATATGCTAAAACCCCTGAAGGAAAAGTTGCGATTAAAGATATACAATTTAAAGATGCTTTATTAGAGGCTTCATTACTAACCTTTGGAGAAATGTTTAATTTTGGCAGCAAGTCGCAAAAAGCTAAAGTTGCCGATTTACTTGCTTCTACACTGTTAAATAACGATGGTGTAGGTTTTAGAGCATTCTCATCACAAAAATACTTTGCTTTTACAGCAGAAGGTTCTTTAAAAAGAGCTAAAAACGAACATTTAGATCCTAAGCAAAAATTTGGTGTTAGGGTTATGGACGCTTTTATAAAAGGTGATTTGTCAAATCCTGAAGTTGTTAAAGCATTAACCTCTGGATATAATAGTTTATACGGATCTAAAAGATATCAAAAAATAGCGGACAGTAGAATTGGAGCTGTGAGATCTTTATCTAGTTATAAAAAAATGATAGCAGCTACGGCTAAGCCTACTAAAAAAGATGCTAGAAGGGTAAAGAAAATGATAGATGGAAAACTAACATCTAAGGACCTAGATGCACTATCTAGAATATATGATATAACTACAGGAAAAAGCGCATTAGAAGAGCTTATATCAGACACAACGGCTAATTTAAACGCTGCAATTATAAAAGCGGAGTTTAGCGCTTTTGAAAAGAATAAAAACGCTATGCGTTCTGGTAAAATGGAAGAGTCTAATAACCTTTCTACCAAGCAACAACTGGATCAATTAGAAAGCAAAATAGATAGAAAAAAACTTCAAATAACTGATGAAAAAACAGGTGAAATAAGATTTGAAGGAGCTAAAGAATATAAGACCAGAATGGAGGAATTAGAAGCTAATTCTCCTGAATTATATTTACCAAAGGGTCTTGCTGAAATGATAGAGCGTAAAGGCGGAGCAAAAGCCGATGCTGAAGTTTCAGATTCTAAAGCTTTTATGGAGGGTCAGAAAAGATATGATGATGTATTTTTACCTTCTAATTCAGAAGATTTCCAAGGATTGCTCTACAAAGTATATGGTAAAGGAAAACAGGGGGATAAAGATATGGCTTTTATACAAGAAAACATTCTTAGACCCTACACTAGAGCTGAAAATGCTTTGAGTAGTTATAGAATGAACTTAGTTGTTGATTATAAAGCTTTAGAAACTCAAATGAAAAAGTTGGGTGATAACAAAGCGGAAGTTGCATCGGTTAAAAGAGTTGAAAAATTAGGATATAACATTGATCAAGCAGTTAGAGTGTATATATGGAGTAGACTAGGTAAGGAAATACCCGGCATATCTCAATCAGAGATTGCTCAATTAACAGGGGCCGTGCATAATTCCCCAAGACTTCAAGCTTACGCTAAAGGTATAATGAATATAACTAAAACAAAAGAAAAATATCCGGACCCTTCATCAAATTGGTTTAGAAGCAATGTACAATATGATTTATTTACTTATGCTACCGACGGAATAAGATCAGACTTTTTAGCTCCTTGGCAGGCAAACGTAGACGCGATGTTTAATAAGCAAAATTTAAACAAACTAGAGGCTAGATTTGGAGGTAAATACGTGCATAATCTTAAACAAATGCTCGAAAGAATGTCTAAAGGTAAATCTAGACCTGAAAGTACTAATGAGGCATTTAATAAAGCTTTAAATTACGTTAATGGATCTGTGGCTACTATTATGTTCCTTAACATGAGATCTGCCGGCTTACAAACTATATCTGCAGCTAACTATGTTAATTGGACTGATAACAATCCTATTGCAATAGGTAAAGTTATAGCTGAAAATCCTAAATTATTTTTTGAAACTGCTCAAAAAATATGGAACTCTGATGCTCTAAAAGATCGAAGAACTGGGTTAAGAATAAATGTAGAAGAAGCGGAAATGGCAAAAGCTATTAATGCTGGAGGTCGAACAAATCTCCAGGGTCTTTGGGACACTATGGTCCGTGTAGGGTTTAAACCTACGCAGATGGCAGATAGTTTTGCTATTGTAACAGGGGGTACTCCGTTTTATATGAATAGAATGAAGACATATATAAAAGATGGACTTAGTAAGTCTGAAGCAGAAAACAAAGCTTTTGAAGACTTTTTAAATTTAACTCAAGAAAGTCAGCAATCTTCCCAAATGGACCGAGTATCTAATATTCAAACAGGATTAATGGGTAGATTAGTATTCTCATTTAATAACACTCCTTTTCAGATGTCTAGGTTGCAAAAGAAAGCTGCTTTAGATTTAGTTAATAATAGAGGTGATGCTAAAGCTAATGTTTCTAAATTAGCTTATTATGCTTTTGTACAAAGTACTTTGTTTTACGGGTTACAACAAGGATTCTACTCTTCGTTTATGTCTGAGGATGACGACAAGCTTACTGAAAAAGAAAAGATAGCTAAGTATAAAGAATTTGATAAAAGACTTGATAGAATAGGCACAAGTACATTCCAGGGAATATTAACAGGATCTGGATTGCCAGGTAAAATAGCTGTAACTGCATATAATACCGTTAGAGAAGGCTTAAAACAGTATGACAAAGGATATGCTGGAAAAGATTTTTTTCCAATTCTTAACAAAGCTTTAAGTATATCTCCTACCTTAGGAAGTAAAGTAAGTAGATTAGGTAGAAATTGGAATAGCCTTATGTTCTCAGACTTTACTAAAAGAGGTAGAGAAGTTAAAAATTTATATGGACCTTTTGATCCTCAAAATCCTAATAATAAAGCTTATTTGTCAATGATTGGAACAGCTACTAATATACCTTTAGATCGTATTATTCAAAAAATGGAAAATATACAAGGTGTTCTGAATGAAAATAATGAAAATTGGGAAAGAGTAGCGATGTTTTTTGGTGCCCCTAAATGGTCTTTGCAAAGTTCTGAAGAAAATAGATCTGACATGGATGATAAATTAGAAAAGTATTACAAAGAAAATACTCCTAAAAGACAACGTGATTCCACAGATGTTAAAGGATTAACTAAATCTGAACAATTAAATCTAATTAAAACTTTAGGTATAAACAGTTATAAATTAAAAACTCTTACTAACGAAGAAGAAAGAGTAGCTTATATACTAGCTAGCGGTGAAGAACAAAGCTTAGATTTAGAAAAATTAGTTAAAGACTTTACAATTCCAAAAGTACCTAAAACTGATGAATATAAAGAATTAGAAAAGTTAACAAAATCTCAACAATTAAAAATAATAAATGATTTAGGTTTTAATAAGTATAAAATTAAAACTCTTACTACAGAAGAGTCTAGAGTAAAACTTATTATAAAACAAAGAAACAAATTGTTAAATAATAAAAAGAAAAATTCTTTAAAATAAACACTATGAATATAAGTGATTTAAAACTAGGTATAATAAACTTAAGTACTTTAGCAATATCAATGACCCACGTTGATATGATATTAAAGATAACTCTTTTAGTTATTACGATATTTTATACCCTAAATAAATGGTGGATAGAACACAAAAACCGTAAAAACAACAAAAACAAATAATTATGACTGACAAGAAAAAAGATTCAAGATTTAAAAAATTACTTATATGGTTAATGAGTAAATGGAATTCGTTCCTTTATATGTTAATGTTTAAAAAGTATGAATAGAATTAAACAAACAGGCCACCACACCTAATAAATTCTATATTAAAAGCCCGCTACAATTAAGTAACGGGCTTTTTTAATTTAAGTTATTTCACATGCACCCCCTGCACATGCAAGTTCACCAGACAAATCCGTCTCATCATCCTCTTCTTCAATTTTTGATACGTCAACACTTTTTAGCGCGTTCATCAACTCTTCATACTTTTCTTCGGTTATATCTTCAAAGGGAGCTTGAACATAAGTACCTCCATTGTAAGGCAACACAGATAAACCATTATAGTATTCTTTATTCTGCCACATCCATTCACCAATCATTTCCCACTCGTCATCTCGTATACTTACAGTGGCTGATATGTTATGCTTATTAGCGCCATCTGTGTGACCAGGAAACACCCATTCTTCAGATACTTGTTTTATACGTTCTAATAATTGTATAGGGCTTTCTGTTCTGAGTATAGATCCTTCCGGAGCTTTCTGAGGTATACCAATTACAGCAGTATCATGAGGCCTGAAATATTCATCTTCAATTAGTTCAGGGTGATTTTCAGATAAAAATTTGTACATCGATTCATTCTTACCCACACGAATTCTTCTCATATAATAATCATTATGCCAAGCGTGAATCCCAGATGATGTACCTAAAGTCAACGACGTTGTACCTGCGGGTTTAACTGTTGTTGCTCTAGCTGTTGCGTTAATACCAATTAACTTAGCCACTCTAGCATTCTCTTCTTTAACTACAAATGCAGCTTGTTCCATATCTAATTTTAATACAGCACCTGATCCAATCCCAGTCATTGAGACGCCAATTAAAGCATCTTTTTCTGTTGTCTCTTGCCAAATGCTTCTGAGATAATGAAAGTTTGTGTAAGAGGCTTGTATTGTGCCGATAAAAGCAGCATTCTTAACTCTTCTATTAAATTCATCCTGATCAGTAAGATCTGAAGCGTTAACTTCACAAAGATTACAAAATTGATATGGTCTCAGTGCAATTTCGCAACACGGATTAGTTCCCCAATCCTTATCTTTACTTAGGTAAAATCCAGGTTCACCTGATCCAGATAACTCAATTCTCTTCCATAGTCCTAAAAAGAATTCCTTAGTTAATTTCTGTCTTATTAACACCGCGGAGTTATTAGCTCTACCTCTTTGAGGATTCTTTTCCCACCATTCGCCAGACTTACAGCCAATCATTTCGTTGTCTGTAGACGAAAACAAGGATATTAAAGCTGCTCTTCTTATTCCTCCAGCTAAAACTGAGTCAGCAATGTGACATATAATGTCGTGAGCTTCAATAGTTGTTATATATTCGCCGTCTTTTTTGGCATCCATTATACCCATGATTTTTACTATACACTCTTTAAGCGGTTGAGGTCCAGGCGCTTTGCCTCCTGACGTTACAAGTCTTGCTCCTTTTGCTCGTATATCTGAATAATCAAAATCAATTTTAGAAGATCTTTTGTTACCTAAATAAGATTTCATTAGCATTTTTATAGCGTCTGCCCAGCCTTCAATTGAGTCCATAATTAAGAATCTACGAGTTCTTTTATCGAATGGAACTGTCACTGCGGGCAACTTAGCTACGTGATGTTGTTGCACAGAGTAACCAACCCCTGTACCACCTAACAATAAAAACATTGTTTCGCTAAATGCTGTTACAGATTCTATAGGGAGATAAGCGCAATTGTATATTCTATTTGGGGAGATTTCAATTGGCTTACCACCGAACTGTAAAGATCGCATAGATGGTAATATACTTTTATTGTAAACGTCAACATAAGCTGCTCTTATTTCGTCTTTTAAATTAGGAAATTTCTTTATGTGCATCGATTCATTACGAAATACCAGTTGATCCCACGTCTCACGACGTTTTGTTTCTGGTATATACTTTGCGTATTTCATGTATACTGTAATGTCCGATAGTATTCTGTTTGATAGATTCATTAATTTTCTTCGTTATATATTGTTAGTGAAATGTCAAAAAATGGTATGTAAAGTACATACTCTGTTGATAGTGGTGCTTTATAGGTTCTCAGGCCTAATAGTATTCCAGGATACATTCCTAGACTTATTTCCCAGGGGGGTGATTCATTCATAATACTTTTATTTTATATTGGTTTTGTTTTTCTACTAATTCTTTCCACAGTATTTTACCTCTGTTGTTCCACGACCATTTGACCCATTTATCAATTTGTCGTTCTCCATAAGCTTTTCTAGCTAAATGTTTGTCGTATTTATTTTCTCGCATCTAGTATAAGTTTTATCATTATAGCAATATCTTTTTGATTTTGAGGTTTATATAAAGTTCTTGTGTCTCCGTTTTTAACACACCAGCGTTTAAACAATTTCCATCTAAGTGGGAATGATTCATTAGCTCTACCTTTACATTCTATTATATAATCTTTACCCGTAAAGTCAGGGGTATATTTTATACCCAATACTTTTTTTTGTCCTCTATCAATTAGTTCACCTTTACCATTAGCTTGTTTTTCTATGCAAATGTTTGGTAATGTAAATCCTTCTATAAGTTGAAATACTTCTTCTTCATACAATTCAAACAACCCAGCTTCTTTCAAAGCTATGTACGTATTTTTTTCTAAGCCTGATCGGAATTGGATCCCGTCCATGCTAGCTTTTTTAGCACGAACAGGACCCTTTTTCTTTGATCTTTTAAAGCGTTTCATTCTTTACAAAAGATCCGTTAATCATTTTGCCTTTACGCTTACTTATAACGTCATACGCTGACTGTATACAATCTTCGATAGTAAAGCCTGCTAAATGCGCTAGGTTAGTTAAAACAACAACCATATCACCAATACCATCTTTTAATTCAACTGGATCATTTTTAATGATTGCTCTAGCAACTTCACCGGCTTCTTCTTGCAGCTTAACGTATTGCGTTTTAACATCACCTTTCTGATACAACCCTCTTTCTAAAGCCCAATGTCTTATAGCAGGAAATATACATTTTGAACATTCAGTTTTAACAGGATCTCCACTAACTACATCGTAAACAACATCAAGCTGCTCTTGTAGACTTATAATCGTCGGGTTTGCTAAAAACTTTAGCATAGCTTTGTTATAAACATAACATCTACCTTTAGTATACTGCGAGTCTCTAACGTTTCGCGTGATCCACTCTATTAGTGCTTCACTTACTACCACCTCTTTTCCTGTGTTGAGTTTTATAGTTTCACCAAGATTGCGTTGTAAAAACTTTTCTACATCAAATGACCAACAAGGAAAGGTAGTAGTCATATCAGTTACATTGATTTTAAATTTAGGTTTAGATTTCTTTTTCTTACCTTTCATTAATTCAGAATAAGTCATTTGATCTACTTTATAGCCGAAACTTTTCTGATACATTTTTTCTAGCTCTGACGCTTCTTCCATCAGATAGGTTGTATGCAATATTTGAACCTCAGCAGGATCATAACCTTGCTCTTCAAACACTCTTTTACCTAAGTTACTAGTCATACCAACTTTTACTTTTGGCACGTGATACACAAAATACATTTTTTTATTCATATAATTCATTTTAAACACCAACACTCAAAGGAGCTTTTATTGTTGGTAGGGGGTTATAATTATTTAATTTAATTTCTTGCTTTAGCGGTATGTGCAAGCCATATTTCTTTTCAAAGAATAAACCGCTATCTAATTCAAGCTTAGGCAACACACGCTTTGATCTACTTAGGTATTCAATTGCTTGCTTATAATGATTAGAATAAAGATGACAATCACCTAGTTGTCCAATCAAACGCCCTGCTTTTAAGCCAGAACCTTTAGCTAACATCTCAAGTAATAAACCATACATTGTTATATCGTACGGTAAACCTAAGAATACATCAGCTGATCTTTGTTGCCACATTAAATCTATTATGCCGTCATTAACGTAAACTTGAAACGCATAATGACAAGGAGGTAAAGCCATCTCACTTAGCTCAGCTGGATTCCAAGCCGATACAATCATACGTCTGCTGTCAGGCGTATAGTGTATAGCATTTACTAGATCTGCTAATTGATCTCGACCATTAAAATCACGCCATTGCTTCCCATAAACAGGACCAAGCGTTTCATCCGTACGACCTGAACGTTCGTAGTCCGGTCTCCAATACTTAACGCCATTATCTTCTAGATACTTTAAGTCTGTCCTACCATTAAGGATCCATAGTAACTCAGTTCTTGCGGCATTAAAAGATATTTTCTTTGTTGTAAGAATTGGGAAACCAAGTGACATGTCATGTTCAATGCTTCTGCCGAAGACACTCTTGGTTCCAGTTCCTGTACGATCAGCTTTGTCTTTTCCGTTATACAGAATTCCAGCCATAAGGCCTCTATATTCGTCTTCAATATTAATCACTAGTTAAGGTTTGTTTTAGTTTTTCTATATAATTTGCTGCGTCTAACAACTCTTCTTGCAAGTGTTGAAGCCACGTTGTAATGTCTCCAGCATCTCTGTCTAATGTTACTCCGTACTTTTTGAAGCCAACATCTGATCTACTTACTAATTGATCAACTACTTTTTCAATAATAGGATCTCTAAATGTGATTTCTTTTTTATTCATATTATAACAGTTTAGCTGCTAACAATAGTAATGTAGGAAAGAACGTGAATACTACGTCCATTGCATTTGGTGTACTAAATCTCATCTTGGCATCTACAATTTCTTTTAGTATTGATACGAATACCATAAAGCCAATAGCTTCCATCGTTGTTCCCCATATAACTAATGGAGTTGCAATTATACTTCCGTAGAAGAAATGTAATAGTTTATCATGAGGCACTATATTAGCCAGTACAAATAGTATTTGTTTGATTGTGTTTTTCATATTTATTTATATTTAGTTATTTGCTCTCTAACTTTTGACCAGTACATCATTGGCTCTCTTATTCCTTGTTTAGTTCCAAACTCAATTATTTCATCTACGCAAATCAATGCTAAATTGTTTTTGAATTTATCTACTAACTGCTTTGCTTTATCTTCTGGTTTCATGTTATTTATTGTATTTTTTGTAGTAGTACATATAATACTCATACATTTTTTTCCACACTTCGTTACGCTTTAGCGGCTCAGGTGAAGGGTTCTTGTTGTCTCCAATCTCTATGATTAGAAACCATGCAGCTGGTGCACCTCTCGTTTCTGGTTTAGGATATATTCTTATGCCATTCTTCTGACACCACATCCTTGCTTCTTCTTCAATTACATCGGCATTATATGCACCCATCATTGAATTCTTAGCTCTAGGCATTTATTCCCAAGGCATATTGTGATCAGCTGCTGGTACATGAGGTATGTAACAACCACTGTTCTTTTCCCAAGTAAAATGACATTCAGCACCGTTAGTTCCTAAGTTTTGAAACTTACACTTTAATACTTTTACTTTAACAGTGTTAGCTTCATAGTCTCTGTGAACTAATAGTCCGTGATAACTTGCATCATACCATTCGCCGCCACCTTTAATGTTATACATTGTAGGTTCTTCAATCTTACCATCTTGTCCTTTATACATCTTAGTTGGATGTGCAACAACAAATACAACTACATCATATTTCTTAGCAAAGACTTCTATCTTAGTTAAGTATTCCATAGTATACTTTGTTACATCGTCACTTGATCCTTCACCTGTATCTCTAACTTTATTAAATGGATCTATCACTAAAGCCTTAATACCTTTACGTTTAACTAGTTCAGCACCTTTTCTTAACACAGAATCTAAAGTGAAACGTTCCATATCAATGTGAAAGTAATTGTCGTTACAGTGGTCTGCTATTTTATTCCACTTGTCACTTGCAATATCTTCTTTTTGAGGCATGCCTTCCCAGTGTTTACGCATTAACTTGTGAGCGTGTAAAAAGGTTGGTACATTTTCAGGCGAAGCATAAGCTGTTTTCCAGCCGTACTTCTTGTTGTATCCAACAACCATTTGGTCGACAAAATCACTTTTACCGGAACTAGGTATACCAGTGACAGTAATAAATTGACCGGTATAAGTTGAAAAGATGTCATCAAAGTTATCCAAACCGATTTGAAACCCTGGCGTAAAGCCATTACGTACAAAGTCTGTAACTTCGTCTTCAATATCCCTGAACGTTGTAACATTCTCCATCGGTACAGGTTTTGCCCCTGTAATACGCTGTGATAATTTTTCTTTTCCATGTTTCTGTAAGTATTCATTTGCATCTTTGCAGTCATCAAAGGTTGTTATAAAACAAACTTCAGATCCTAATCTTCTTATTAATTCTGTTTGTAGTGCTAAGCCAGCATCATCTGTATCTACTGCTAAGATAATCTTTTCTTTATCATCAAAGTAATCAATACAGTTGTCAAGATATTCTAAGTTGTTTTGACCGAGTGTTGCACCGTTAGGTACTGATATAGCGTTTGTTATACCTGCTTCATGCAGCGCTAATACATCCATCTCACCTTCTACTACTACACAATATTCAAATCCAACTATTGAATCTATATTGTAGAATACTTTTTCAGCTCCTTTAACAAGTTTAAAGTTCTTACGACCATCTCTATATTTGATGTTCGTTAATTCGCCGCCCGCAAAGTAATTAAACTTAATAGTGTTTTCTTCTTTTTGCGTTTGTGGCATCCATTCTTTGCCTTCAGTAACTTTTAAATCTAATAAAGTTTGTCTTGATATTCCTCTACCTTCAAACCAGTTTACAACTGCTTCAGATAATATAGACTCAACAAACGGTTTAGGTTTTTCATATACTTTTTCAGCTTTACCCTTACGTTTAAATGTATGTAGTTGGAAAGGTTTGTTGCAATTATGGCACGTACCTATACCTCGATCCCAGTCATAAGAAGCACACTTTGCTTTTTGATTCTTAGGTTTACGATCGTGAGAACACAACGGGCATATACCTTGTGTCTTCTCTTCTAGCTTATGTTGATTGT
>Ga0208796_1000187_pt1 | contig 19092 bp, 5 predicted proteins | sample ColrivemetaGS725_FD_187604 | JGI IMG/M metagenome (GOLD analysis project Ga0208796, IMG submission 187604) | Estuarine microbial communities from the Columbia River estuary - Flood tide ETM metaG S.725 (SPAdes) (version 2) | ecosystem: Environmental > Aquatic > Marine > Intertidal zone > Estuary ... | reverse complement strand
TTTAAAAATAAAAAAGAAGCAATTTTAAGTGAAAAAGAAATAAAAAAAATAATTACCGACTATTCACCTACTCAACCGAATTTAAATATTAGCGCTGAAAAAAGTTTTTATTACTTTATCGAAAATGGGTTTTTGCTAGCTGATGGAAAGTTCAAAAAAATTATCGAAATTGAAAATTGGTTGGAGCAAAATATAACTCATTTTAACGAAAAATTTAAAGAAAATTTAGTTCGGTTGTTTTCTGTAGAAAAAAATTTCCAAAGAGCTGCGCAGCAGTTTGCCTCAAAAGGAATTCATGCAATTAATTTGATTCTTGCAGGTAAACAGTTTCTTATCCTACAGAGAACAATGGAAGAACTTAAAGCTTTTTTCGGTCAAAAAAATTATTCAGACTCTGTCAAAATAAAATTCAATGATTCTCTCCAAATTGAAATATTTCAATTTTTTATTAACAATCCAAAGTCCTCTTTTCTGCCAAATACTTTTTTGAAGGAAATGCTTTTTAATATTTTCGAAAAAAATGGAAATCAACCTTCGAGGTCTACTCGAAACAATTATTCGCTTAAAGAAAAAAAGATTTTTGGTGAAGCAATTTTGTACTTTTTTAAAAATAAAAAAGAAGCAATTTTAAGTGAAAAAGAAATAAAAAAAATAATTACCGACTATTCACCTACTCAACCGAATTTAAATATTAGCGCTGAAAAAAGTTTTTATCACTTTATCGAAAATGGGGTTTTGCTAGCTAATGGAAAGTTTAAAAAAATTATCGAAATTGAAAATTGGTTGAAGCAAAATGCAACTCATTTTAACGAAGAATTTAAAGAGAATTTAATTGGGTTATTTTCTGATAAAAACATTTTCCAAAGAGTAATACAGCAATTCACCTCTAAGGGAATTCAAGCAATTAATCTAATGCTTGCAGGAAGCCAATTCTCTATTTTACAAAAAACATTAGAGGAATTTAAAGGTTTTTTGCTCCGACAAGACTATCCCGATTCCATCAAAAAAAATCTCGACGAATCTATTCATTCTGGTTTACTTCAATTTCTGATAGAAAACCCTACTCCACCTTTTTTATCCAATGCTATTTTCAAAGTATTGCTTTTACATATATCTGAAAAGAACAAAAACGAAATATCAAAACCAACCATTGAAAAATATACCGGAAATAAAGAATTGCTTATCGCTAAAGAAATTTTACAATTTTTAAAGGATAAAAATCAGCTGTCCAAAAGTATTTTTTCCTCAATAACCGATATTGAGGAAAATCTTCAACATGCCTTGCTTCATTTTCCAAATAAGTTATTTACCACCTGGCAAACAGAAAAAAAATCACCCCTCTTATCCACAACAATCGTTAATACTTTTACATCTTCCTGTGTGGACTTATTAATAGAAAAAATCGATGATTTTGAGGGTGGAAAATTAAAAAAGAGTTGGCAAGAAGGAATAATATTTTGGCAAATATTAAATCAGATAGAGGATTTTAGATTTGTAAAAATTCAAGTTTATCAGCAATTAGTATTAAACCATATTTTAAATAAAAACGAATATCGGGAATCCGTTTTCGTAAAAAAAATATTATTCACAGCTGCGGAAGAACAAAATATACCGCTCCCGTATTTTATTTCAATTATCAAAAAATTAGTAGAAAAAAACGGAAAGGAGCTGAAAATTTTAAGTAAACATATTGCTTCATTTCATGAAGGAGGTAATTCTCAAAAAGAATTAAATCAAGAAAACTACTTTTCCACCAATCAAAATAAAACATCAAATCTTGAACAAAAACTTCTTTTCGAAGGTGTTTTTGACTACTTAAAAACAGGTTTATTCTCCCAAAAGAACCCTTTACAATCACCAAAGATGGCAGTAGATGCATTATCTTTATTTTTAAAGATTGAACCTCATAAGACCTGGACATCTTTTCAAGGATTATCCTCACCTGAAATAGTTTTGGATCGATTGGAAGAAAATTTCCCTATCGAGATATTGAATGATTTGATTCAAGTTTTCGGAAAAAAGGTCAATTCGAATTTCACAGAATTAATAAAATTATGGGAAGAAATTCCTTGGACAAATCTAATGTCTAGTAAAAATATTCACTTACTGTCACCCGTGCACATTAGAATCATTGCTTTGCAAGTTTTACTACTTTCCAAAGCAAACAAAATAGATGTAGCAAAACTGTTTAAAAAATTATTAGAAGTGTTCGCCAAAAAATCTGGGCAAAATTTAATTCCTTTTTTTGCTGAAATAAAAACACCTCTTTTAAAAAAATCAACTCATCCATATCTTCCCAAAATTATTTTAGGACTAGAAAATTTAATCTTAGATCAAAATAATGAAGCTGTCAAATTGATATTAGCCTCTGAACTCAACACCAAATTAACCACTAAAGATATGGGTAGCCAGGGTGGTAGTAAAATTACTTTGCTAGAGCATTTTATGAAAAATGGAAAAATGGCTTGGTGGGCAAACGAGGTAAATGAAAAGAGTTTCAACACAATAATTACTACTCTCTCGCAAAGCAACCCTCAAGAATTACAAAAATTAATGCATAAAACTTGGGTGACATCAATAGGAAAAAATCGGCTTTTGGAAATTATCGAAGTAAAAACATGGAAGTCAATTTGTAATACTTTACATGGGAATTATCTACTTCTCATTGAAAGTGTGGAAGAATTATTTGATGAATTAGTATCGAAATCACCTTCCTCAAATATCAACAAAACTAAATTAAACACAGTCAAATGGGACATAATCATGGAATATGTTTGGTCAGCAAAAAAGTTTTCAAGCGAGACATTTGTTGTCAGTAGTTTGGATAAAATGATGATAGCGACCAAAATGGATATCGAAAAATGTCAGCCGATTATTTTGAATATTGTTGATGAGCGAGCTAAGAAAAATCAGCTTTCTTTTTTGCGAATAAATAATATTTTACAAAAATGGATTTATACTCCCGCTAAGTTAGATTTGGAAGAATCTAAATTTGATCTACTGAACAAAGAGATAAATGATGCTCGTCCTCCTAAACTTTTGGCGAAAGAAAAAATGAGAGAAAGTCTAGGAAAAAAGCATCAAATATTATTGGACACCCTTTTAAACATTCGATTATTTTTAGAAAATGGCTCAATAAAAGAAGATGGCGTTTTCGATACAAAAACCGATTTTATCAATACTTTTCAGATACTTCTAAAGGAACAACCCGCTCGGTTGAAACAAGTTATTTTACACTTAACCAAAACGCAAAATAGTGTAATACGAATACTATCTATTTTTCCTCAAAAAATAATCGCAAAAATTATAGAGCTGTTATATGGAGCAAATACGAGCGTCATCGTAAAATATTGGAAGGACCTTACTTTAATTTTCCCATCTATTAAAGAGCAGATCAACAAATCTTCATTAGACGGATTTTTTACTTATCAAGTTTTAATTTATTATCCCTTGATGTCCTCAGGTTTGTTTTCTCTTGAAAAAGTTATTGGGCATTTAATTGCAGCATTTTCAAAAAAGGAAAAAATTAATTCAACCATTATTTTACTAAAAATTAAAGAATCTCAGCAAAAAGGAAATATTGGATTAAGGGAAGATTGGGAAAAGATAATTCCCAAATTATTCCAATTGTTGGAAGGTCGGTCAGATACCCCAAAAAATAATATTGATTGGAATACAGAGTCAGTTAATGAGGATTTTAAAGACTTGGGGCTTTATATAAATAATGCTGGACTTAGTTTGATTGTTCCCTTCTTTCCACGATATTTTGATATGCTTGGAATGCTTGAAAATAGAAAATTTAAAGATGAAACAGCAGCGATTCGGGCGGTTCATTTAATTCAATATATTGTTACTGGTCATCAGGAAACAGCAGAACACTTTTTAGCTTTCAATAAAATTTTATGTGGGTTACCCTTGGATACACCTGTTCCAAAAGGAATAAAAATGACCACAACAGAAAAGAAAATTACTGAAGATATGATGAATGCAATTGTGATCCATTTGAAAGCAATGGGCACAAAGAATCTTGATGCTTTAAGAGGTGGATTCTTGGTGAGAGAGGGTAAACTAGAATGGCATGAAGATGGGTATTGGAATTTAGATGTTGAGAAAAAAAGCTATGATATCATGATGCAAAATATGCCTTGGTCAATATCAATTATTAATCATCCTTGGATGAAAAACAGAATACAAGTCACATGGAATTAACACCAGTAAAACTAAATGCAGTTACCTTAAAAAAAGAATTTTCTTGGCTTTTTAATGCCTTACAGGTTAGAATTCAATTGTATTTTCAACAAGAATCAGAGTACAAAAATATTTTTGACTTGGAAGCTCCCAATCTTGAAAACGACAACTCCATCTATGCGCAAACCATTCGAAAATTTAATATGGGATTGCCCGAAAGGTTAGTTTTATTAGTTGCCTTAGCACCACATATTGCTCCTGAGATACTTGACCTTTTTTTTACTAAAAACAAATTGTACGACAGACCTTATTCTGCATTTGGAGGACTGAAAGGGAAGAAACATAGTGGATTCATTCCTTCTGGCGAAACTGCAATTTTTTTATTGGCTGGAGGAGATTTGCATACTCGGTTTGTTTCAACTAGATTATTCGATGAAGGGCATTTTTTTAATAAGTTCAATATTTTGGATCTGAGCTCTGATACCGAAAAAGAATCTAGACTAAGTGGTGCGCTTTCGATAAGTGAGGAGTTTTTAACAAAATTTACAACAGGGGAAGAATATCGTCCTATGTTTAGTTCTCGTTTTCCTGCCAAATTATTGACTACAAATTTAAATTGGGGAGACCTTATTTTAGAAAATCATATCATGGAGGAAGTGGAGGAAATTCAAACATGGATCAAACATGAAAAAGAAATTTTGACGAATGAGAATCTAATCAAACGGATTAAACCTGGCTACCGTGCGCTTTTTTATGGTCCACCAGGGACAGGCAAAAGTCTGACTGCTACCCTATTGGGCAAGGCTGCTAAGCGTCCTGTTTATAGAGTGGATATCTCGCAACTTGTATCAAAATATATTGGAGAGACCGGAAAAAACTTGGCCAATATTTTTAATCAAGCAGAAAATAAAAATTGGATTCTATTTTTCGATGAAGCGGATGCTTTATTTGGAAAACGGACAGAAACTAAGGATTCACATGATCGACATTCAAATCAGGAAATTGCCTATCTCCTACAGCGTATTGAGAGTCATCCAAATATTATCATTTTGGCGACTAACCTCAAGGATAATATAGATACTGCTTTTGCTCGTCGATTTCAAAGTATGGTTTATTTTCCCGTACCAAGCGTTGAACAGCGTCTTCGACTTTGGCAGGATGCTTTTGGGGAGCATTTTAAATTGGAAGATTCTTTGGATTTAAGGGATATTGCCCAAAAATATGAATTCTCTGGAGGTTCTATTATTAATGTATTGCGACATTGTGCTTTGGCTACTGCTCGTCGAGAGAATGGAGTGGTAAAAAGATTGGATATAGAGGAGGGAATTCGAAGGGAGTATAGAAAGGAAGGGAAAGTGATTTGAGGGTAATACAATCACGAACAGTTGGAATAAACGCTAATATTAATTAGGTTTGTTTGTAAAAATAAATTTTTCTTTAAAATGTTATCCTATCAAAATTAGTTTACTAATTTTTTAATTTACTCAAACTTTTCCCTGTGGGTTTTTATTTAGTGTAAATCATAATCAGTTCTATTGAGCTTATACTTTTGAATTTTTTTCCACTATTCCTCTAGCCGCCTAATTGTTCTTTTGTTCGACCTGAGCACTAGTATGGAAGTCATAATAATTTTGACCTACTAGTAGTCCCAGAACCAGTATCTATTTTTGCTTTAAGGGTAACTTTTGCACTCTTTTCTATTTCGTAACTGCTAGTGGTATTTTTTTACTTGGGCTCCACCTAATCTGGAATTATAAGGAATGTGAATAGTCAGAAAAGATACTTCGTCATACCTCCTCGACCATAAAGATTCCTACCATTACATTTACAACATGGGTAATTCTAAAACATCAGAAATAAAAAAATAAAATAGTGTAAATGAAAATATTTAATCTACTAGTTTTGAAAAAACATTGACTTTACCTAAATAATATTTAGGCAGTCTTATCCCCCTAATGATGAATCTAAAACTATAAATAGTGATGTTGAAAATAACGTATCTTTGTAACGCAAAAAAAGTGGAATTTCAAACTTCAAAAAAACTAATCCAACAAAAAAATTATTAAAGCTTGATGTTAATTTTAAATATTCACAAATTTTAATTTTGGTATATCTATGAAATTTACTGATTTTAAAAATTCGAACTTTGCATATTATTATCAGCGATAAATTATAGTTAAGTTTGTATTTTAGAGTATGAGAGCTTAAAAGTATTTTCCATAACAAATACGCCAGATTGAATTTAAGCCAGTTTATCTTTAATCTGGGCAAATCGCTGTTGTATTAGTAATCTCCGATCCTCATATTTAGCAACTGCGTTAGGAGGAAATTGATCACAAAGTTCAAGGTAAGATTGATTAACATGCTTCATCACATCCAAAACCTTAATATGGACGTCTATATGAGATGATTTTACTGCATCCCAATTATATTCTTTATAAGCATCCCATGCACTTTTTCCAGCCATGAGAACTCCTATCCCTGCACCCGCTCCACCAACAGCTCCTGCTGCAACATTTAAACTACTTCCCGCGGCATTAGCCGCAGCAACACTAGCATTACTAGCATTATCCAACACTTCACTACCAATTTCTGTTCCTAAACCGATAGCCAACTCACCACCATCAACTACTGTTTCAATAGCACCTGGACCGCTATTAGCTAAACTTTCCATTTTTTTGAGTTCTTTATTCCGAGCCAACTTCATCCCAAATTTTGCGCCAGCTCCTGCTACTCCACCTGATGCTCCCAGAGCAATAGCAGCTGCGAAAGGAACTATTGCTGTACCTCCAGATGCAACAACTACTGCACTTGCAATACCTAAACCTCCAAGAACTGCACCATATAATGCACAAGTAGCACCAACTGCAGATAGTTTCTTACTCCATGAATTGGCCTTGCCAGCATGAGCCAAAAATTCTTCAAATTTACTTGCTAAATCTTCAGAAATATCTAGTGCTCCCATAATTTGCCCCTCACTTATGGCATCTCTTCTTTTCCTCCCTTTAACTTTCGCATACTCCATTGTACCTTCTTTGCTTTGAATACCATGAAGGCCTAGTTTTCCAAAAGCACTCCCAGCCGTTCCCTGATCAGATGCCGTTTTTGACTCTTTTACGTTCCTCATAGCCTCGTGTTCTGGAGTGCCTTCTTTGGGCTTTATATCATCAAGTCCTAAAGCACTCATGCCACTTACTTTCTTTTGAATTGGTTGAAATTTTCCCTGTAAAAGTTCTTCCTCTTCTATTGCCATTTTTTGAATAGGTTGAGTGGAAGGATTAACCGTCGCTACCTTAAATTGAGCTGTATGTTTAGTTTGTGGAATATTGTTAGCCATTTCTTGTAATTTCTGTTGAGCCACAGCCTCTGGTCTGTTATCTACAAATTGAAAAGTAGACTCACCACCACTCTGTATCTGAGATTCACCTTTAGTTAATATTTGCTTTTTATTAACCTGTGCTTTGTCGACATAAGTCATATGTTATTTTTAAGTTTCTTTTTAGCTATTGATTAATTTAAGTGGTTTTTTATCTCACAATACTCAAAATAATATTTCCTTTTACGTTACTATTAACAATAATTTACCTAAAGGCTAATAGGGATTTGTTCTGCTTTTTTATCACCTATAAAGGTTAAACGTTTAATTTCGATCACTCCATTCGCTATATTATTTCTTAGGTCTTCTAAAGTCATAGAATTAATTACCGCCTCAGCGCCTCCCCCCAAGGTTTTACCTCCAAGTACCCATTCTTTTTGATAGGCTCCACTTTCCATTCCTTTTGGCAAACGCAAATCAAACTGTTTAGGATTATGCACAATAAAACGATAAATACTATTTGTTGGTGAGGCCCAAGATCCTGCTGGAATACCTAATTCTTTTTCCAGAGTTTCAATCCCATTTCCATCCTTTGCTTTTATCAGCAAACTTTCTGCATCGCTAAGTGGCGCAACAAAGTTGCTATCAGTTCCCCAACTTTTCCATTGACCAAGTATATTCCCAAAAGCCCATTCCGATATAAACGCATGTGTTTTTTGAAATTTATCGAGCTGTTTTCTTGCATAACGTTCGTAAATTTCTTTAAAATCATCTCCTGTTTCTGTACTTTCATACTTTTTACCTATCCATTTACGTCCACTATCATATTCTTTACCTAATCCTGCTTTTTCTTCACTAGTAAGTTGATATTTACTTTTGACTTTTTCCTTCTCTATTTCTCCTTTATCATTTAGAACTGGTTCACCATTCTCATCGATTTTGTCTGATTTTTCTACCATTCGCCTCTGTTTTTCATCTCTTTCCTCACCAAATGCCCCATCTTCTACCCAATTACCGCCTACCAATCGTTTTATACGAGTTTTGTCTTCTGAATACTCTCGAATTTTATTTGCCTCATCAAGTATAGTTCTTCCCTCATTTATTAATCCTTGATTATTGGTTGAGTTACCTTCGTCTATTTTCTGTTTTCCCTCTTCCATCATTTCTTTAGCTACTCCTGCTTTATCAACATCCTTTTTTGTTCGCTTTTTATTCCCTAACACTTTTTCTGACATTATCCCCCAATTCTTCTTTGCACTTTCTTCCTCTTCGGGGGTGTTCCAAATACCAGAATCTAGCACCTTGCCATTTCTATCTCCCTTCTCTTTTTTCTGGAGTGTTTTAGCACGCGTTGAATCAGCTTTTTTCTCGAGCCCAGAGTCATTATTAACATCTTCTTTGCCTTTGAGCTGGAGTGCTTTTTGCCCCATCAAATCTGCTTCTTTTTCGAGCCCATAATCGTCATTCACATTTATCTTACCTTTCATTTGCATGGTAGGCTTTACGCGTCCTTGCTTCTGTTGCACTACATGCCATGCTTCGTGCGGCAAGTGTTTTTCTTGACCAGGACCTAAATGAATATTTGTGCCCTGTGCATAAGCATGGGCTTGTAGTTGCGCTGGTTTATCAGAATTTCGATGGACCTGAACATCATCCAAAGACATTCCGGAAAGATTTTCCATCCCAGATTTTAAATTATCGGGTAAACCTGTGTTGTTTTCTTTCTTTTGAATAGGTTGAAATTTTCCCTGTAAAAGTTCTTCCTCTTCTATTGCCATTTTTTGAATAGGTTGAGTGGAAGGATTAACCGTCGCTACCTTAAATTGAGCTGTTTGTTTAGTCTGTGGACTATTGTTAGCCATTTCCTGTAATTTCTGCTGAGCCACAGCCTCTGGTCTATTATCTACAAATTGAAAAGTAGACTCACCACCACTTTGTATCTGAAATTCACCTCTAGTAAATATTTGCTTTTTATTCACCTGTGCTTTGTCGACGTAAGCCATATGTTACTTTTTAATTTTTTTTAGCTACTACTTAAATTAAGGGTTTTTTATCTAAAAAGCTCAAAAATTATTCCCTTTTGAGTTACTGACAAGAATAAATCTCTGTTTAATTAATAAGTTTAACCTCCAAATTTTAATGCTCAAAATATTTTAAACAAACTTCTTTTATTCCTATTTAACTCATTTAATTTAATTTTTCAAAATCTCAATCTTCGGATTATATCCCTTTAAAATATGCTCAAACTAACTTTTCTCCTGAGTTAGATTACCGACATCTACAAATATTCGTCATCTTTCATTTATAATCCCATGTTATCTTTCTAATTTCTTTTCCATCATTCTAATTATTACATCGGTTAATCTATTACCCTTGATTTTTTCAATTGCTCTAATTATTACAACTTTTTTATTAATTGTGATCTTTTTAATTCTTTTAAAGACCAACTATACCTTAGAGTACTGCAAAAAGTTAACGACAGAATGCTTCTTGATAAATTGTCCACACTTTAATGCTGCAAAAAGATTACCCGGAAATGGAACAGATAAACCAACTGATGTTTCTTGAAAACGTTTTTAATTTTTTATTAGAAGATAGTGCACTTACCAAAAAATTAAAATAATTGGAAGGCCAAAGAATGATGCTTCATTACAAAAAAAATAACAAAATAACGTCGTGGTAAGATTATTCTAATTCTTATGTATTCAGTGTTAAAGAAAAAATCATTCCTTGCTTTTATTTTTTAGTACTTAAAAAAAACAAAAACCCAAAAACTTTAAGAATATGAAACAAAAAAGGCACTTTCCAAATTAATGAAAAGTGCCTTTTTTTATTTTTTGGAGTAAAATTTTAACCTTTATTTACTGCATCCATGTACCTATTAAGTTCCTCTTTAACTTTTGGTAAAAGTAAGAAGACACCAATTAAGTTTGGAATTGCCATTGCAAAAATCATTGAATCTGAGAAATCAGTAACGGCACCTAAGCTTGCTGCTGCACCAACTACTACAAACAAACAGAAAAGTACTTTGTACACATATTCGTTTACTTTACTCCGCCCAAATAAATACAACCAAGATTGTAATCCATAATAAGACCAAGAAATCATCGTAGAGAATGCAAACAATACCACTGCTATGGTCAATACATATGGGAACCATGGGATTACACTTGCAAATGCTGCCGAAGTCAAATCAACTCCTCCTAATCCTTCTGCTCCTGTATGAAATCCAGTGATAATAATTACCAAAGCAGTAATTGTACAAACAACAACGGTATCAATGAACGGTTCTAAAAGTGCAACAATACCTTCACTTGCAGCATACTTTGTTTTTACTGCTGAGTGAGCAATCGCAGCAGAACCAACACCTGCTTCATTTGAAAAGGCTGCCCTTCTAAACCCTTGAATCAACACACCTATAAATCCACCAGTAACTCCTGCACCTGTAAATGCTCCGTCAAATATCATCCCGAATGCAGCTGGTAACTGACCAATACTCATTACAATTACAACCAAAGCAGCCAATAAATAGATTCCCACCATAAACGGAACTACTTTTTCTGTTACACTGGCAATCCTTTTGATTCCTCCCAGAATAACAATAGCTACAAATACAGCCATCACTAAACCAAATACTACTCCTGCACTTCCACCTGTTGCTCCAATCATACTATTAAATTGAGCTGCCGCTTGATTAGCTTGAAACATATTTCCTCCACCAAAAGAACCTCCAATACACATTACGGCAAAGAATACAGCTAAGAATTTCCCTAATCCTGCCATCCCTCTTTCTCTCAAACCTTTAGAGAGGTAGTACATTGGACCACCGTAAACAGTACCATCTGGCCCAACGTCACGATATTTCACTCCTAGTGTGCATTCTGCAAACTTGGAAGACATTCCCATTAATCCTGCCACAATCATCCAAAATGTAGCACCAGGTCCACCAACTGTAATCGCAATTGCAACACCTGAAATATTTCCTAATCCAACTGTACCCGAAAGTGCGGCTGTCAATGCTTGGAAGTGACTCACCTCACCTTCTTCTGCTTCATCTTTGATCGTATCGATAATATCCCCATCTACTACGTTTACATTTAACTTCTCATTTGGATCTGGGGTATGAGAATCTATATCATCATATTTTCCTCTAACAACATTTATAGCCATTGGAAATTTCATGATATTTATAAACTTGAAATAAATAGTAAAAATCGTTGCTGCTCCTAATAATAAAATAATGACGTAAGGCATTGATCCACCTGTGTTCGCCATATCCGAATATACCCATGGATAAAAAACAATATTGAAGATAAATTCTGTAGCTGGAGTAACTGCATCATTAATTATTTCATCCCAACCTCTCTCGGCAGTTTCAGCAGTTTCTTGGGCAAATGTTAGAATCGGAATTAAAACACTTGCCAATAATAAAAGTAATCTTTTTTTCATATGAATATAAAATTTGGTTAAACGTTGTGTAGAAAATACACATTTCAATAAATGACGATTTTATTATTTGGTTTTACGGCATCTATTGTTTTTTGTAAAAAAATAAACAATATTTGAATCTTTAAATTCAGCACGTTAAAGTAGCATCTTATTTTTAGTTATCAAAAAAATGATTAATAATTGTTAGCTTATCAACTATTAAACTATTGATTATGAACGCTTTATATTTTCAAAAAAGGTTTTCACAGGTTCCTCCCTCCAAAAATTAATATTTTTTCTCTTTCCTCCAATATTCTCTTGATCAAATTATTAATCAAAATGTAATGATAAAACTGTAAAACAAAACGTTATGAACAATCTTCCGTCATATCTTCTCTGTTATTACCATAGTCCATAATTATTCTTTTCGTTACTCGATATATGCAAATGTAAGTTGGTTGATTTTAAATTTAGCAAACCATATGGTGAAGGAAATAACTCACCATTATGAATAATTTTACAAAGTTGAATTCTTTCGAGGATCTTTTGAAGGCATTGAAGTGATGGAATATAATGACGTAAGTTTTTAAATGGACAATTGGTCAGATGAAAAAAGGTAGAAGTAATTTACACTTTCCTAGGATGACATAATTATTCAGGTGATTTTGAAAATAATTTGACGAATGGTTTTAGAAAAATTAAATTAATGACTAGCGAAATTTATTAGAGGGGACTGGAAAAATGGAGAATTACAAGATGATTGAATATTGATATATTCCAAGGTGAAATGAGGTGTTTTGAAGCCTGGAATTATTTTTACATATTATTACTCAAACAGACCCTAAATATTCAGCATCGCCATTTGAAAAATTACCTTTGGTTTTATTTGGTTTCGCAATGGAAATCCTGGCAATTAAATATTATGATTTGATAGAAAAACAATTAGACTTTGCTTATCTGATTGATTCTTTAGCCAATAAAAATCAATACCTAGAGATGATGATTAAATTGACTGCCAAAATTAATTCGGAGCGAATGAATAAAATTTTAGGGAAAACAAGTGTTTTGTTTCGCTTCTAAAATGAAGGTGATTTTTTTTTCAGAAAGCGACAACCTTGATTGATTATCGATTTTTTGTTTCAATATATTTTTTACTAAAAAACGGTTGCCGAATTATTCCGACAACCGTTTCATTTGTAAATTAAACTTTTTAAAAAAACTAATCTGTAAGTTTAAATACTCGCTCAACATCTTTCCTGTAGTTATTATATCTTACCCATACCAAATAAGTACCTGCTGGATAATCCCCTAAACTAACTTTATAAGTGCTAAAACCCTCTGAAACTGATTGGGTATGAATTATTCTACCTGTTAAATCAACTACCTCTATGGTGGCATCATTTTTCAATTCTGTTAAGAATTCAATATAAATATCATCAATAATTGGATTTGGATATACATTGATATCTCTTGATCCATGATCAAAAATAACTACTTCTACTTCAGAGTAAAAAACTTGACCACTAGCATCCACATATTTAATTCGGTAATAGTTTACACCATAATAGGGATCTGCGTCTAGAGCAAAGTAACTATTGGTCTGTTGAGCACTTCCATTAGCATTTCTCACCTCGTATGTTTGGAACTCATCCCCATTCTTAGCGTGCTCCAAGAAAAATCGACTGTCATTTACCTCGTATTGAGTCGTCCAATTAATCAATACTTCTGTTCCACTTGGTTCAGGTTCTACAGAAAAGCTTGTGAAAACAAAACCATTAAAGCAATTAGTTACTTCAAACTCATAAGTAGTTGAAATTGAACATCCCATATTTTCAACTGTCAAAGTAACAGTTTTTATTCCTGCAGAACTATAAATAAGGTCGTATACATTTCTTTGTGTTGAATTTTGAGGTAAAGCTCCTATTCCAAAATCCCAAAAATAAGTCGCTGTTGCACCAGCGTGAGCTGCATGAAAACTAGTTGAATCACTCGAGCATAGACTAGTTGGAGCTTGAACTATTTCAGCACTTGGTAAAGGAGTTACCAAAATTGAAATAATATTACTTTCTCCTGTATAATATAAACATCCCATCCTCCTTGCACACCGAACAAAATAAGTATTCGTATTAATCTGTCCTGGTTGATAGTATTCATTTGTTGCTCCCTGAATAATTGTCCAAGTAGGATCTATATTTGAAAATGGACTTCCTGTAGTATTAGTCAACCAGACATATTCCAAATCTCCGGTTCCTCCAGTTGGATAAATACTATTATTCAATAAATCTGGAATTTCTCCCTCACAGATTGTTTGAGTTTCGCCAATTGCTCCACCCGTATTAACATTGTCACATTCGGGGTGAACACCTACATCAAAACTTAAATCGTCCATTTGTCCAGTTACAATTGTAAATGTTGAAGTTCGTCCAGTTAATGGACTAGCATCACTATCCACTTCATCATCGATTCCATAGTTAGGCGATGTAATTATATAATCATTTGGTAAACTACTTAATACAAATTCAATTTGATATGTTCCTCCTCCTACATTTTCAAATAGGTAATATCCTGAACTCATTAAAAAAGGATTATTAGAAGTAGTTTCTGTAGCAATAATCTCATCATCTAATGTTCCGAAAGTACCATCTTGACCACTTGTCAATAAGTTTACTGTCACATTATTGAAACCTAACTCGTCGGAATCTTGAATACCATCTCGGTCAGTATCAAACCAAACATAATCTCCAATATTCACTTCTCCATTTAATGATGATGCAGTAATCTCCACTTCAGCTACTTCAAAACATCCATTATCATCAATCACAGTTACAGTATAATTTCCTACCGATAACCCTGAAGCAGTTTGAGTCATTTGACCATTACTCCAAATATATTGATAAGGGATTGATCCCCCCGTTGCTGTTACTGTTGCCAAACCATCATTTCCAATTGGAGTTACCATTGTTGAAACTGTTACCGATTGCAATTCTGGAGGAGAAATAATTTGAATAGTTTGAGTTTCAAAACATCCATTTCCATCAGTCACTGTTACTGTATAGATTCCAGCCTCAAGGTTGATTATTGTTGCGTTGGACTCACCATTACTCCATAAGTAGGTGTAAGAAGGTTGTCCACCAATTACATTTGCTGTAGCTATCCCATCTGTATTTTGATTACAACTAACATCAGTTTTATCAATCGAAACTGCTAAATCAGAACTTGAAATTATTACAACTTCATCTTCAATTGTGCATCCATTATTATCTGTTACAATGACAGTGTAGGTTCCCACATCTAAATTATTAATCGTTGATGTTGTTTCACCATTTGACCAAAAATATTGGTATGGCATCATTCCCCCTACAATATTTGCTGTTGCTGAACCTGATCCACTTGGACAACCACTATCATCAGAAAGTATACTTAAAGTTAGTTCTTGAGGCTGATTAACACTTGCAGCGGTTGAAACTGTACATCCATTTGCATCAGTGATTGTAACATTATAAAAACCTGCTGTTAAGTTCGTTGGATTAGATGTATTTCCAATTCCACCTGTCCAATCATATGTGAAAGGAGCTAAACCATTTAACATAGTAACATTAATACTCCCATCATTTCCGCCAAAACAATTTAACATGGTAGCTGATATATCAGATTCCAATGAACCGGATCCTAAAATTTCTATAAAAAGATTTGCAACACATCCAACACCGGCTGTAACCGTAACTTCGTAAATACCTGGGGCAAGATTAGATTGATCCTCGATATTACCGACTCCATTAGACCAAACAAATGAAATTGGCAAAACTCCATTTAAAACTGTCAAATCAATACTACCATTATTTTCACCACAATAAGCATCAGTATGAGTTTCTACAACATTTAATTCCTCCAAAACCTCAATTAATTGAGTTTCTGAAACTTTGTTATCACAATTATCTGTTGCTGTCCAAATTCTTTCTATGGTATAAGAACAACCACTTCCTAATTGGTTTTCTTCAAATGTAATTTCAACATCCATATCGCAATTATCGGTTCCAATTAAAACTGGAGGAGTTGGGATAGTCTGTCCTTGAGTCAAATCAATAGTCAAATTATTAGGTACATCAATAAGCATCGGTTCTATTACATCTTGAACAATGATAGTTTGAACAGACTCAGTTGTGTTTCCACAATTATCTGTTGCTGTCCATACTCTAGTTAAGGTATAAGAATTAGAGCAAGTTCCTTGAGTATTAATTTCATAAAATGAAATTAATACATCTGGATCGCAATTATCTGTTGCAATTGGTTGAGTTGGTGTGGGTATATTATTACAATCGATTGTCAAGTCAGTTGGAATACCCTCTAAAATAGGTGATTGTGTATCTTTAACAGTAATATACTGAGAGTCAGAAATAGTATTTCCACAACTATCAGTCGCTGTCCATGTTCTTGTAATTAAATATCCACAAGCTAATGGAGTTTCGAATTCTGATAAAACTGCAATTACATTAAAATCACAATTATCAGTTACTTCAACATACGGCGCACTAGGAATTGAAGAACATTCTACAGTAATATTTGAAGGAACACCAATCAATGTAGGAGTTGTATCATCCACTATTGTAATATTTTGTGACTCTGAAGCCATATTACCACAATCATCTGTTGCTGTCCATGTCCTAATGATTAAATATCCACATGCTAATGGAGATGTCAATTCTGAATAATCAATAGAAATATTTACTGAACAGTTATCTGTTACCGTAATATTTCCAGCAACTAAAGGAATACTATCACAACTTGCAATTTCATCAGCAGGTATTCCTATTAAAATTGGGGCTTCAATATCATCCACAATAATAGTTTGAGAATCATTAGTTTCATTTCCACAATTATCCGTGGCTGTCCATGATCTAATTATGATAGTTGAATTTGGACAAGTGCCAGGATAATAAGTTTCTGAGAAACTTATTATCACGTCCATATCACAGTTATCTATCGCAGTTGGATTAGCTTGATCTGGAACATTATTGCACTCAACTACAATATCATCAGGTACTCCTATTAATACAGGACTATATATATCTCCAACCGTAACTAACTGAGTTGCAGAAGTTTCATTTCCACAATTATCTGTTGCCTTCCATGTTCTTTTTAAAACATATGAACCATCACAATCACCATAAATCAATTCCTCCTGATATTGAATAACAACATTGATATCACAATTATCCGTCGCAATTATAGATCCAGCAGCTGGTGCACTAGGAACATTATTACAATCTACCTGAATATCAACTGGTACTCCAATCAATATTGGAGGTGTTACATCTGAAACTGTAATATTTTGAGTTACTACTGTAATATTTTCGCAGTTATCTGTTGCCGTCCAAATACGTTTAATGGTATAGGAATCAATACAACTTCCTGGATAAATTATTTCACTAAATGTTAAATCAACATTTGTATCACAATTATCTGAGACTATAATTGTTCCTGCAGCTTGAGCAGATGGTATATCATCGCACTCGACATCAACATCAGCTAGCACACCAGAAATAATTGGCTTTGTGGTATCTTCTACTATAATCTCTTGGATTCCCTCCACGGTATTACCACAATTATCTGTTGCTATCCAAATTCTTGTTATGGTATAATTACCAATACAAGCTCCAGGAGTGATATTTTCCTGAAATAAAATATCAACATCAGTGTCACAATTGTCATTTGCAATTGGAATAGCTGGTAAAGGAATCGCACTACATTCAATCGTTACATTTGCTGGAATTCCTATCAATACTGGATCTTGAGTATCTACAACTGATATATATTGAGAATCAGAAACTGAATTACCACAATTATCTGTTGCTGTCCATGTTCGTATTATGGTATAATTATCAATGCAAAATCCAGGCGTATAAGTTTCAACAAAATCTAGAGTTGCATTTGGATCACAATTATCAAGTACTCCAACATTTAAATCAATAGGTGGAATATTCCAACATTCAGTTTGAATATCAGCAGGAATTTCCCAAAGTGAGGGTGCTTCTGAATCTGTTACTATTACTTCCTGAGTTGCAGTAGATTTGTTTCCACAAGCATCTGTTGCCGTCCATGTTCTAATAATTAAATAACCACAATTCAGAGGAGTTTCAACTTCTGTCAAAATGGCTACAACATCATAATCACAGTTATCTATTGCTCCTACATATGGTGCTTCAGGAATTGAAGAACATTCAACTTCTGTATTAGCAGGAACATCAATTAATGTTGGTGGGGTATTATCCTCTACTGCTATGTTTTGCGAAACTGATTCTGTATTTCCGCAGTCATCAGTGGCTATCCATGTTCGAATGATAGTATATGCATTTATACAAGCTCCGGGTACATTTGTTTCTATAAAATCAATCGTAACATTTGTTGAACAATTATCAGTTACAGTTATGTTAGCAGCTACCGAAGTAATATTATCGCATTCTGCTGTTACATCAGCAGGCACTCCTATTAAGACTGGGGCCTCATTATCCTGAACAGTTATTGTTTGCACGACAGAGCTTTGATTGCCACAAGCATCTGTTGCTGTCCATGTTCTGGTAATCACTTTTGTGAACCCGCAACTATTAACAACCGTTTCAGACTCTGATATTACCACTGATCCACATGTATCTGATCCTGTGGCTATTCCTGTATTCGAAGAGGATTCATCTTCTGTACATTCTATTGTTACATCTGCCGGTGCTGTTATCGTTGGTACAGTGGTATCCTGAACAGTTATTGTTTGCACCGCAGAGCTTTGGTTGCCACAAGCATCTGTTGCTGTCCATGTTCTGGTAATCACTTTTGTATCACCGCAATTATTAACAACCGTTTCAGACTCTGATATTACCACTGATCCACATGTATTTGATCCTGTGGCTATTCCTGTATTCGAAGAGGATTCATCTTCTGTGCATTCTATTGTTACATCTGCCGGTGCTATTATCGTTGGTACAGTGGTATCCTGAACAGTTATTGTTTGCACCGCAGAGCTTTGGTTGCCGCAAGCATCTGTTGCTGTCCATGTTCTGGTAATCAATTTTGTATCACCACAATTATTAACAACCGTTTCAGACTCTGATATTACCACTGATCCACATGTATCTGATCCTGTGGCTATTCCTGTATTCGAAGAGGATTCA
>Ga0208796_1000170_pt1 | contig 20595 bp, 14 predicted proteins | sample ColrivemetaGS725_FD_187604 | JGI IMG/M metagenome (GOLD analysis project Ga0208796, IMG submission 187604) | Estuarine microbial communities from the Columbia River estuary - Flood tide ETM metaG S.725 (SPAdes) (version 2) | ecosystem: Environmental > Aquatic > Marine > Intertidal zone > Estuary... | reverse complement strand
ACTTAAACTTTGAAAACTTTAATATAACCGAAGTCGGAGATCTTCAAGACATGATTGAGTCTCAAGTTAACGTAAACTTAGAAGATGACAACGATATTTTTGGAGGGGGGATAGAGATTTGACATCAGAAAAGATAAAAGACGTTCTACAAAAGCTTGGCTATAAGTTAACAGACTTCGGCAACCATTGGAGGACCAATGCTCTATACAGGGGCGGTAAAAACTCTACTGCACTACAGATATATAAAAACTCTGGAGTATGGGTTGACTATGTAAATAATAGCCAGCACCTGCCTCTTAAATCACTAGTTGAGGCTACCCTACAAACTAATGATTCCTCGGAGTTGTCTAAATTCTTAGATGGATATGATTTTGACTCCCTACCTTCTGATAGTATAAGCCCCACATCCAAAGAAAGAATTGAAATGGAAAAAATTTACCCAGAATCAATACTAATGAAGCTTTTGCCTCATTATAAATTCTACAATGATCGCGGCGTTGGCGACGAAACACTTTCTTTTTTTAAGTGTGGCTTGGCTACAGAGGGAGCAATGTACCAACGTTTCGTCTTCCCTATATACAACTCAAATGGAGAGATACATGGTTTCAGTGGTAGAGATATGTCCAAACAGCCAAATGATAGGCCAAAATGGAAACACATGGGCAAGAAATCAACTTGGGTATATCCATTTTATTTAAAAAATGACTCAGAAGAGGAGCCGATCAGAGATGAAATAAGCAGCTGTAAAGAGGTTATACTTGTTGAGAGTATAGGTGACCTATTAAGGCTGCACCATAAGGGTTTCAGGAATGTCCTAGTTGTTTTCGGAACTTCGGTCTCTAACTCCTTATGCTGTCATCTCGTTTCTCTGGGTTTAAAAAAAATTATCATATCACTAAACAATGACAGCGATAAAGAAAAGAACAGGGGAGAAATAGGCTCACTTAAAAGCTATCTCAAGCTGCTAAATTTCTTCGACAGGGATAAATTAATAATTCACCCACCAGCAGCTTCAGACTTCGGAGATATGAATGACGAGGACTTCTTAGTGTGGAATAATAACTTAAACAACTTTAATATTAAAGAGGGGATTAAGAAAAATCATGAAAAAATCATTAATCTTTTAAAAAGCAAAGATATACCTGCCTCATCATACAAAAATAAATACTTCTCATGAAAGAAATAACTCCACTGTCGGCTAGTAGAATCAAAACTGCACAAAGTTGCTCTTGGAAATACTGGGCGACATATAAATTGAAAGTCCCTGATGCGGGAAACGATGGTTCTAGTAGGGGTTGGATTTGTCACTTAATATTTGAGCTTCTTGGTGAGCCTCGGCATAGGCATATTTATGACGAAATCATATTAAAAGATTCAATATATTTGTGTGAACCAATAAGGAGGCTAGTAGCCTATCACGCTAAAAAGTTAAATGTAAACGATAAAGACAATCTTGAGTTGATAAACAACATGACTTTGGCTGGCTTGCATTTTGACTTCTTCGGCGGGGCAGGAATGGATGACCCAGACGAAGGAATCTCAGAACAATCTTTTGACATAACAGTTGACGAAGGTGAGAAACTTTACAGAATGAGGGGCTTTATTGATAAACTGTTTCTCTACGAAGAAGAAGGCACGGCAATCATTAGAGACTTCAAGAGTAGTAAACAAATTTTCAAAGGCAAGGAGTTGACAGACAATCTTCAAGACCTCTTGTATACGCTTGCAGTTAAAAAGCTATTTCCTCATTTCAAAAAGAGGCAGGTTGAGTTTCTATTTCTAAAATTTGATCTAAATTCAAATGGCAGAGTTAAAATGAAAGACATATCAGAAGAGGAGCTTGAAGGTCTTGAATTTCACCTGACTGAAATACAGAAATTCATTGACAACTTTGACGAAGAAACTGCAGAATCTAATTTTGCAGGAGCGCAGGGTTATCCTTCTGATGGAACCTTTGGCGGTCCGCTAATGTGCGGAAAAGATGGCTATAAAATATCTAAAGGCCAACCTGTGCTGGATAAATCCGGACAACCAATCGTTGCTTATATTTGTTCTCACAGAAAGCCTCTAGATTATTACGTCTTAAAAGATGAAAACGGCAAAATAATTAAATCAGCATTCAAAGAGAACAAAGAATCCCTCAAGGCTGAAGAAGGTCAAACTATTGAAATGATTGAGTATAAAGGTTGCCCTTATTGGAACAAGCCCAAAGTCGATATAGACGATTTCTTCTGATTTTTTGTGTACTCTGTTATTAATGACAGATACAATAGAAAATATTTGCTACGAGTATTCGGAAGATGTTCTTTTTTCTCAGGAAAACTCCTTTGATGGAGCGCCTATACTTATCATTTGCTATACTCAGGTAAAATACATACAGGAGTTGTCCTCCTTCTTAAAAAACTATGGATATCAAATATCTTCTAGGAAGAATACTGGTAAACATTTCTCTCTAGTTAGATTTGAATTAATTAACTTAAGCCATTACGACGAGTTAAAAGAAAACAGAGATACAGATCAAGAAAATTAATATGTTTTTGGTTTTAATTATTTTTGCTTCTGCAATCTGCATTTCTCTTACTGCGGCTTATTTTAGTATAGTTGGTCTTGCTACTATGTTCCCTGGATCAAGGGAAGCCATCATAATAATGGGTGCGGTTCTTGAGATTGGAAAGCTTGTCGCAGCCGTATGGTTGCATAAAGAATGGCACAGCGCATTTAAATTTATAAGAAATTATTTACTTATTGCTGTTTTTATATTAAGCATCATAACAAGCATGGGTATTTTTGGATTTTTATCTCGTTCCCATGTTGAGCATTCTGCATCAATGGAAAAAGAGCAGGCCTTGGTTGCGCAAATAGAAGCAAAGATATCCCGCGAGAATGACTTCATAAAAAAGAAACAAGAAAGTATTAAGAAAATAGAATCTACTCAATCATATAGCGATACAAATAAACAAGAAACTATATCAAGATTACAGAATAGAATAAATTCAATTAAACAAGAACAAGAATTATCTATTAAACAAGAACAAGAATTAATTAATAAATACGAGTTAAGACTAAAAGACTTAGATAAAGAATTAGAAGGAGCTAAAAGCACAGGATTATTTAGTGATGATAAAAAATATAAAAGTATTTTATCGAAACAAAAAGAAGAAAGACAATCAATAAGCGCCAACATTTCTGATTCTGAAGCGCGATCTAATTTGGTGAGGTCCGAGTCGTTGTCTTCTATAAATGAAACTCGCAAACAGATCGACTCAACTAATGCGTTGAAGATTGAAACTATTAAAGAAGACCCGAAGATAGAATTATACTCCTCAGAAATTGATAAAGCTTACGACAGAGTTGCCGAGCTCGAGAATCAATCATTTGAATATGGCCAAGGATTAAGGGCGCTCGAAACAGAGATGGGTCCGATAACCTATATTGTTGAAGCCTTGAACGACTGGACTGGTGTTGAGGTTGATACCGGCAAGGGAATAAGGATAGTTATTATAACCTTAATCTTTGTTTTTGACCCATTGGCTATTCTATTGCTTATTGCGGCGACAATGTCTTATGCTGAGCTTGAAAGAAAGCGTGCAGAGGGAGATATCCCACCTGACGTGCGCGAGATAAGGAACAAATTACTAGAAGAAATCGAAGAGTATTTACAAGAGGGCGGAATAGCCGAACATTTTATAGAGCGAGCAAAAAAATAGCTTGACTTAGAGGGTGATTTATGTTAAATTACTCTCATGACAATTCCTATATTCAAGAGCCATTACTCTATCGGTAAAAGCATCTTAACATTATCTCCAGCCTCAGACAAAGACCCAGAAGAAGAGCTGCAAGATGGCTCGATCAGTGTTTTTGATATAGCTAAAGAAAATAACCTAAAACAAGTAGTCATTGTAGAGGACAGTCTAACAGGCTTCCTAGAGGCCGACAAGGTGGCAAGAGAACTTGGGGTTCAATTAATCTTCGGAGTAAGGTTTGACGTATGTAACGACGCTTCAAGCGAAGAGTCTATAAAAGAGTCTAACTGCAAGCATAAAATAATCATATTCCCTAAGAATTCCCAGGGTTGCCGTTCTTTAAATAAAATTTACACCGAGTGCAAAACAAACCACAACAACTTCCTTGATATGAAATTGCTGTCCGGCTTGTGGGACGAAGATAATTTATCGATGTGCATACCATTTTATGATTCATTTATATTTAAGAACTTAACTTCGTTTGATTCCTGCGTGGTTAATTTTAAATTCACAAAACCAACTTTCTTCATGGAGGACAATGGATTACCGTTTGACTTTATCGTAAAAGAAAAAGTAACTCAATACTGCGATGTGAATAAATTTGAAATAGAAGATGTGCAATCGATCTATTACAAAAACAAAGACGACTTCTCTGCTTACTTAACTTATAAGTTAATATGCGGCAGAAATTCATTCGCCGGAAGACAACTGTCTCTGGAGAAGCCTAATTTTGATCATCTTGGAAGCGACCAGTTTTGCTGGGAAAGCTATATGGAAAAATACGTACAAGCATCATGAAGGAAAACTTACTCAGATTCAATAAAAAGCAAAAATACATGGTCTTCGACTTTGAAACTTGCAATCTTAACTTAGTGTCTAAAGACAACAAGCCTTGGCAGCTAGCTTTCATGATTTATGAAGGTGATAAATTAATAGAATCTAACGATTACTTCATACATTGGGATGATTTAAAAATGTCTGATGGAGCAAGAAAAGTTACTGGATTTAAAGATTCTGTTTACAAGAAGAAGGCTCAGCCTGCGGAAAAGATCCTGGATCATTTTGAAAAATATCTATACGATGATGACTACATCAAGTTAGGGCACAACATCTTTGGTTTTGATATTTATATTCACAATATATATCGCAAATTACTTGGCAGAAAGACTGACTATTCTTACTTAAAAAAATGTATCGATACTCTTTCTATCGCAAAAGCCATCGCTAAAGACATAAAAATCAACGAAGATGACGAGCTGTTATCCTGGCAATTCAAATTAAACTCTATATACGAAAGAGGTCTAAGATTAAACTTGGGCGCTTGTTGTAAAAACTATGATGTCGAACTCGACACAACAAAATTACATGATGCACTTTATGATATCCAAAAAAATTACCAAGTATTCAGAAAAATGTTATGGAAAATAGAAATATAAATTCAATAGAAGTAGAAGAGTTGTTAAATTTTTATCGATCTGAAATTTTAGATCTTAAAGCGAAAACTAATGCAATAGCAAAGTCTTTCATGTCTCACTCAAAAGACTACTGGGACGAAAATCTAGTTGAATTTACTGGATTGATAGACGACCTGCTTGAAATAGAAAGCACTACAAAATCTTTAGACGACTACAAAAACCAAGCAATACTATCTCTATCTTATGAGTAAATTTTTAAGCCAATTTTCGAACTACGAAGGGTCGGCGCCTCCGGGCGTGCGACTTCCAGAAATTAAAATCACGCAAAAGAACTACGAGAGCCTTAGCTTAGACCCCAAGACCTCTAACTTTGATTTCCTAAGGGAACTCTGCTTAAAAGGTGTTAAGAATAAAGGCATAGATAGGTTACCTAATAAAAAAGAATACTACAATAGAGTAAAAGAAGAATTAAAAATCTTAAACGAACTAGGTTTTATTGATTATATATTATTGAATTGGGACATACTTGATTTTTGCCACAAAAGTAAAATACCCACAGGGCCAGGGCGTGGAAGTGCTGCTGGCTCTCTTATTCTTTTTCTTATAGATGTAACAAAGATAGACCCCATTAAGTATGGCTTATTCTTTGAGCGCTTTGTTAGTAAAAGCAGAGCGAAGAAGATTGAAAAAGATGGTATCACATATCTTGATGGATCCTTACTTGCTGATGTAGACAACGACATTGCATACGAACATAGAGATAAAGTTATCGAGTATATTGAAAATAAATATCCTGGAAGGACCGCTAAGATCTTAACACTAAACACTCTTAGTAGTAAATTATGCATAAGGGAGTGTGGTAAAATTGTGGGCAACTATAGCGAGATGGACATAAATGTCATTACGGCTCAGATCCCAAAGCATTTTGGTAAAGTTGCAAGTATAGAATTCGCAATAGAAGATAATGAAAAGTTTTCGGAATGGGCTTCAAAGAATGAAGAAGTAATAAAGATTGCTAAAAAAATCCAAGGACTAAATAAAAATTCAGGAGTTCATCCTTCTGGTATCGCTATATCCTACGATGAGCTTATTGAGTTCTGTCCTGTTCAGAGGACTAATGACGGAGCCTTAGTTACTGGGTATGACATGAATTGGGTTTCTGAATTGATGGTTAAGTTTGACATCCTTGGGCTGAGAACTCTTAGTGTTATATATAATACATGCGAGAGTATTGATTTGGACCCAATAGATATACCCCTTGAGGCTGACGAAACCTACTACCCTCTAGCGGAATTAGATTGCCCCCATGGATTGTTTCAGATTGAGGCTAGCACAAACTTTAGTGTTTGCAAAAAGATTAAACCTAGAACCCTAGAGGAGCTTAGCGCCGTGATAGCTATCGCTAGACCTGGAGCCCTTGACTTCGTTGATGATTACTCCGCATATGTGAGGACTGGTGAATTTCAAAGCGTCCATGAAGTTTTTGACGAAGAGCTTAGTTACACAGGAGGAATCCCATTATACCAAGAGCAGTTAATGAAGATGGCCGTAAAGCTTGGCTTCACCCTAGATGAAGCTGAGCAGCTAAGAAGAATTGTCGGCAAAAAGAAAGTCGAAAAGATGCAAGAGTGGAAGCAGAAGATAGAAGCAAAGGTTATAGAAAACAGCTTGCCAGTAGAAGCTGGAGATGTTCTTTGGAAGGTGGCAGAGGATAGTGCAAATTATTCGTTTAATAAAAGTCACTCGATAGCGTACAGCACACTTGCGGCATGGACTATATATCTAAAGTTTAATCACCCCCAAGAGTTCTTCCTGGCGCTACTAAAGATGACTAATTCTGAACCTGCTCCCCAAGCAGAAGTTTCAAAGATTAGTCAGGAGCTTTCTAACTTCGATATCAAATTGCTTCCTCCTAATTTAATTAAGTCTAAAATGGACTTCTCAATTGAAGGCAAGAACATTCGATACGGGTTAAGCAGTATCAAGGGTATTAGTGATAAATCATTAGACTCTTTACGTAAATTCAGAAGCGAAGATAGCTCAACTAAGTTTGATTTATTCTTAGCCGCAAAGCAAGCCGGGTTAAACATAGGTGTATTGTCGGCGCTCATTCAAGCCGGGGCGCTGAGCGATGATCTAAGTGCGGATAGGTCTAAGCTAGTTTTAGAGGCTCAATTATTCAACATCTTAACTGACAGGGAAAAGCGAAACTTTATTGCTTTCTCAGAAAAAGAAACGGTTGATTTATTTGAAATTTTTAAGACTATAACAACTTCTGAATTCAAAGCTGTTGGTGATGACGGCAAGGCCTTAATGAAAGAATCAAGATACGGAACTCTTAAAAAGAAATATGGACCCTACAAGGATATATACTATAAAAATAGCAAGAGCCAAGACTTTGCTAACTGGTATTTTGAAAAAGCTCTACTTGGATTTAGCTATTCATCCCGCTTGAGTGAGGTTTTTAAGCATCAAACAAAGGCTCCACAAAACTCGTTACATTTCAAATCCCTAGAGCCAAGACAATCGGCAAAATATATATTTACAGTCGCCTTCTCGAAGAAGGAAAAGTCTAAGAATGGCAACTTGTATATAAAGCTTGAGCTTGAAGATGAGTTCGGTACAATCGATGCTATACTTTGCGATAACGCAAGAGAGAAGAAATGCACGAACTACTTAAAGGATAATGCCGTGCCCAAAGAAGGAAATATAATCACTGTGCATGGAGATAAAACTCCAGACGGAGACGCTATATTTATCAACCACATGAAGGTGGTGGATGAAATTATTTATATGAATCTGAAAGACTTAAAAGTATAAGTGTAACAATATGAGTATGGAAACATCACCAAACTTTACGCCCAAGTGTCAGCGCATCATAGGGGATTCTAAAAATTTAGCGGAATCTCTTCTTCATGAAGAAGTTAACTGCGGCCACTTGCTAGTATCATTGATATCTTCTGATTGCAGTTTTCTGAATGACCTAATCAGGGGGTTCAACTTAAACGTTGCTCACTTTATAGAGTTCGTAGAAGGTTTTTATTTTTTTGAAGAGGTGGCTGCTGAAAATACTGAATCTTATTTTGGCGAAGACATCAAGGAGCTTCTGACTAAATCACACGAATTTGCAAAAAAAATACAAAACAACTATGTTGGCCCAGAGCATTTGTTCTTTTCGTTTTTAAATGACTCAAATGGAGTTTGTTCTCATTATTTTTATAGCGAGAAAGTGTCTCCATCTAAAATGCTTGAAGCTTTTCTTATATTGTTTGACGAACAGCAGGCCTTCTCTCGTGAGCCTAGCCAGAATCTCGACCAAGAACAGCAGGTCTCTGCGGCGCAAAGAAAGCCTCAATCTGATCCAAGCAGTATGCTTGAATCTTTTTGTACTAACCTCAACGAGCTAAACCACAAAGGGTCCCTTGGTAAAATCATAGGTAAAGATGATGAAGTGGATAGAATCTGCGAAATACTTGGTAGAAAAATCAAGAACAATCCACTATTAATAGGAGAGCCTGGCGTCGGAAAGACTGCAGTTGTTGAGGGCTTAGTTCAAAGAATAGGGCAAAATAAAGTTCCACCATTTCTTTTTGGTAAGAAAATATATTCTGTTGACTTAGCCTCAATGATAGCTGGAACTAAATATCGAGGTCAATTTGAAAAAAGGCTCAAAGACTTAATACTCGAATGCTCTCAAGATAAAAATATAGTATTGTTCATAGATGAGATTCATACAATTGTTGGAGCTGGTAGTGCAGAGGGAGCAATGGATGCCGCTAACATGCTTAAGCCTTCGCTAGCAAGGGGGGATTTAACAGTAATAGGTGCTACCACATTTGTTGAATATAAAAAAAATATCGAGAAAGATGTCGCACTGGTACGCCGCTTCGAAAACGTGATGGTTAAAGAGCCTTCACCTAATGAGTGCCTATTAATACTAAAGGGAATTAAAGCTTCTTATGAGAAATTTCATGGAGTAAAATACTCGATTTCTGTTTTAAAAAAGATAGTGTCACTATGCGAGGACTACCTTCCTAGTAAAAACTTCCCAGATAAAGCTATAGATGTACTTGATGAATGCGGGGCCAAACTAAAAATAAAAAACACTACTCCATCAAAAGAAATGATGAAGATAGAATCTCAAATTTATGACTTAAGTGGGCAGGGTACGAATTCATCAGCCGAAGATGCATTGATTGATCAATACACTAAGCTAGGGGATGAATGGGAAGATGGCTTCAGGCAGAACGTATGCGAAGACGATGTGCTAGAATGCCTTTCTTCTAAAACAAAACTCCCAAAAGAAAACTTCGAAAATTCAAAAGATGAAAAGCTAGTTAGCCTAGGAAGAAAACTCAATAGAGATGTGGTCAACCAAAAAGATGCAGTATCAGATATACATAAATCAATACTTAGATTCAAGTTGGGGCTAAAAGATATGAACAAACCAATAGGTTCATTCCTTTGCTTGGGGGCTAGTGGGGTCGGAAAGACTTGGACTGCGAAAATGATAGCCAAACATTACTTTGGTTCAGAAAAGAATATCTTGCGCTTTGACATGTCTGAATACTCGGACAAAGTTTCATCCTCAAAGCTTACTGGTGCTTCTCCTGGATACGTTGGTTACGAAGAGGGAGGTGTATTAATCGAGGCTATTAAAAAGAAACCTCATTGCGTATTACTATTTGACGAAGTAGAGAAATCACACCCAGAGGTTCAACAACTGTTATTACAAATACTAGAAGAGGGCGAGCTTGAAGATAATTCGGGCACAAAAGTCTACTTTAAAGATACTATTATTATACTTACTAGTAATATTGGCTCTGACCTAACCACAAAGAGCTCTCTTGGTTTTTCGCCTGTCCCAGTGTCTAACGATGTCAAAATACATGACCTAGCAAAAAAGATACTAAGTCCAGAATTAGTTAATAGATTAGACTCAGTAATAGTATTTAATCATTTAAAACAAGATCATTTATTAAAAATATTTAAATCAGAAATTAGAAAACTATCTTCTAAATTAAGATCTAAAAAAATAAAATTAACAATAAATAGTGAAGCGGCTGAATTCATATGCGAGCAAGCATCCAAAGAAAAGATGGGCGCAAGACCACTTAAAAGATTAATCAAATCAAATATAGAAGACAAAATAGTAGAACACTACTTTAATAATCAAGAAGAAAAAGAATTGAAATTTAACTTTTTACTACAAGAAGAACAAGTTATATACAATATAGATTAATTAAAAACAAATGTCTGGAATAAATATGTGTATATTATTTTACCATGCCAGACAAAAAGATTTCAGAATTTCAGACGTTCGCAGGAGCTACAGGCGAAGATGTCTTTTTCATAGTTGCTAGCGGAGAAAGCGAAAACTCTAGCGCTAAAAACTATAAGATACCATATGGTAATTTAAAATCTGATCTTGGACTAGATGCTGGAGGAGGAGGTTCAATCATTGGAGGAGATCAAGACAATATTGATTTTGGCGGAACAGAGCCTGGAGATGTTCGAAATATAAACTTCCAGCAGGATGGTGAAAATGTTATGGTCATCAATGAAGATGGCGACGTTAATATCCAGAACGACCTTACTGTTACTGGGAATATTAGCGGCGGGATTATCAGCGGAAAGACTGGAGTTTTTACAGAGTCCTTAACAATAAGCGGCTTCTCTGTTCTTACTGGTTTTGAAGTTCCTGGTGGTGGAGAAGTTATTGGTGGGGACGAAGATAATATTGACTTTGGTGGTACCGATCCAGAGGATGTTCGAAATATAAACTTCCAGCAGGGTGGTGAAAATGTTATGGTCATCAATGAAGATGGCGACGTTAATATCCAGAACGACCTTACTGTTACTGGGAATATTAGCGGCGGGATTATCAGTGGCAAGACTGGAGTTTTTACAGAGTCGCTTACTATAAGTGGACAACCAGTTTCCACTGGGGCTGGCGGAACAGTGGGTGGATTACCAGTTGTCGGAGGAGATGAAGATAATATTGATTTTGGGGGCACGGAGCCTGGAGATGATCGTCCAATTAATTTTCAGCAGGATGGCGAAAACGTCATGGTGATCAATCAAGATGGCGATGTTAATATACAAAACGACCTTACTGTTACTGGGAATATTAGCGGCGGGATTATCAGTGGCAAGACTGGAGTTTTTACAGAAAGCCTTTCGGTTAGCGGGGTTAGTGTATTAACAGGCAACCAGCAAGCGTCGATTCAATGGCTTGAAGATATCGGAGATGGCCAATTGACGGTCAAAGAAAGTTCTATTGATGGAATAAACTTCACCAATACTAAATGGTACGACACTATTCAAGCTGGCGGAGACATTTATTACGACGAAGGAAATGTAGGTGTCAATAACAATAATCCTCAAGCCGAATTGGATGTAAGCGGAGATATTTACTCTGAAAGAATCAAGATCGGCAATGTTATAGTTTATTCTGATGCTAACGACAACCTTATATTTGATACGGCGCCCAACTTAGGCGGTCAAGCTGCCCCTCAAAATCCAGCAGCCACTTCTATAACTTGGACGATAACTGATGGCAATATTGATTTTCCAGGAATGAAAGTGGCCTATGCGTACAATTTTGCATTTGTCGAAATTCAAACTCAAATCGTTGGCAACGACGTAGTTTTTACAGTTGACCCCACAATGGAACAATATTTTAATGGTGCGCCTGCGGGTACTATTTCAGATATTGTTTTTCTTGATGCAACATCAACCCAGGGCAATGAAATGGGTCTTTGGGTTACTAGTATCTCACATAACGGCACTACTGCCGCCTTGGCTTTTACCGCAGGCTTCTCATGGATATCCCTTGATCCAAATCATCCTTTTATGGACCCTCCTGCTGAAGACGCAAATGGAAGTGAAATAACCCAAGATTTCAGAAATATTATGGCTGCAATAAACCAAGTCGGAGGCCACTCTTTCTCTTTGATCCAATAGAATTTTAAAATGTCTGAAAACAAAAAAATAACTGACTTAGATCCATCAATACCTAAAGATGGATATGCCTTTGTGGCTGCGACTGGTGCGGACAACTTCAGGGTTTCTTATTCTGATTTAGCTGAATACAGCTCAATAGGAACGAAGAGTGGAACGTTCACTCAATCTTTAACCATTAGCGGCGAAACAGTTCTTACTGGTGACGCTCTTGATCCTAGATTCGATGATCTTAGTGGTCAGCTTGTTGCGACTGGAGCGCTGCTGGGACAATCCTTGCAGGCTTTAAGTGGCGCCCTAGATGCTAGTGGTCAATTACTGGACGATAAGGTTTCTAGCGTAAGTGGTGCCTTGGATGCTAGCGGTCAATTGCTGGACGATAAGGTTTCTAGCGTAAGTGGTGCCTTGGATGCTAGTGGTCAATTTCTGGAAGCTGAAATTATAAAAATCAATGATGGACTTGAATTAGTTTCTTCTTCATCTTTTGTTTTCTTTTCTGACGCCCTGAACAATGGTGGGGCTACGTTTAAAGTTTACAACTCAACCCCTGTTCCAGATGTTTATTTGTCTGATGTTGTTGTTGATTTTGCGAATGACATGAAAATTTCAATACGCTGGGATGGGCCGCCGGACGATTATATAGGTACTGGTTATATTAATGGAACTCAAATACCAATCAGTAATATCACCGAGCTTGGAGATAAAACTCGCCGCTTTGAAGGCTACTTGGATGATCTGGATTTGGCCGGAGATAATAGAGTTACCGGATCATCTAATGGTCGCACTGGATATCTTAATTTATTCGAAATTGGAGTTGGCATACTAGCCGAAGACATTTCTATTGCTGCCGTAAATACCGCAATTCCGGCCCCAGGAAGCAACCTTGGAACCACTGATTTAAAAAACGGAGACACTGTTGACATAGAAGTGGTTTACGATGCAAATAACTTTTTCCACCCACTTCAAGTACCTGCTTCTATTAATATTTACAATGAAGATCTTGCTCAACAATCCACACACACAAACTTGGCGTGGCATGCCTCTCCGCTGGGCGCTGGATTTAGCGGCGTAACTCTTCCGGTTGTCGTAAGTAATAGAGATGGAAATCTTGGAGTTTGCATCGATTCAACTAATAACGCAGGCGTTGTCGCTGCAAAACAATGCTCTACAGAATTCCTCGGAGCTAACAGAACTCGGCCAGTTGACAATGTTGCGCCAACAATATCATTTGACGCAGTTGATTACCCAGTCAATCAAGGCGCCTTAAAATCAAATGAACCTGCAACTGTAAATCATACAATAAATAATGCCGACACATACTCTTATAGCTCTAATATCGGTGAATTGAGCATTACCAATCCAGGCGCTTATCAGCAGGCAAAATCTGTATCTCGTATAAATGGTGGGTACAACGTGTCAAATAATAATTTCAACATCACCGCCACAAAGAGTACGAATGGCATTATTGTTTCAAGCGCAACCAATGTAAAAATCGCAAATACCGCCCTTCAACTTAGCATACCAAACCTTAATGGAAACATACAGAGTGGGCCAACTCCAGGTGCTACTTACAACTTTAACTTGAACAGCGATCAAATTTTCAACGCCGCACCTTCGTTGTCTTTAGATGTTTCTCAAAACCCTATTTCTTCTTTGGTTCATTCTTCTCAGGGAACAAATCCTAATTCAAATTCTTTTGCTTTAACGGTTGAAGATGAAGATGAAAAAGGTACCTTCAACTGGACTGTCTCTGCCGTCAACCTTGCAGGTTTAGTTACAACTCAAGTAGCGCCTAGCTCATATAATTTAAAAGGTTTCAGTCTAAGGGATACAACTTCTGATCCAGGAAGAAACGATGGATTAGGTAGAGGACTACATCCGATAGGCACAAGCGTATTCGACCCGAGCAATGTAACCTTCGAAAATCTTGTAGAGCCTGGTAATGGTCCAAACGGTGGAACTCCTTATGCTTACAAATCTTTCGCAAACGGAACTCAACTAAATGATACCATGGATTTTGTTCATCAATTTGCTATTTGTGACGTAAATGCAAATTTCTCCGACAATGGAAACTATATTTACAACTTAGATAAAACTCGCAGAGATGCAAATAACGCTCCCGGAAATCCGGCCGTAGCTAAGATTGAGGAAAATTAATATGGGTAATATTTTTGAAGATTATGTAAGCGCTAATTTAGGTATACGGAAACCTTTTATTTTAGACGCCGGGCTTCCCTCTCTAAGCTCTAAGGCTGCCGGAATTATAGGTACTCAATATGTAGATTCTAACACTTATTTTCTTTACGAGAAAACTGGTGAAAATAATCAAACTGATTGGGCTCAAATAGGTACAGTTGGTCAACCCAGAGGGCAGCTTCCCAAAGGGATAGATGGATCGGTACAATTTAATAGCGGGGAATCTTTTGGAGGTACCTCCAATTTAATCTACGATTATGATGAGGGATTGTTAAGTGGCAAAAGTGGCCACTTTGATTTTATCACTGGTCAAACTGGGCATTTTGGACTAGAACTTTCCGTAGGAGATCCATCTGAGGACGATGTTTTTGTTGTTGAGGATGGTAATATATCGCTTGCTGGCAGTGCTAACTTTTCTGGACCTATAACTGGGCCAAGCATTGCGGCTAACATGGGTGAATTTAATACTCTTGTTGTGTCTGGAGATGCTCATATTTCTGGTGATTTTTATGTTAGCGGAACGACTTATGTGCAAGAAATAATAGACACAACAGTTTCTGGCAGCATAAGTGGTTATACTGGTATTTTTAATACTACAAGCGGAAAGATTGCATCTTTTACGGAATCTTTAACTATCAGCGGGGTTTCTGTTGCAACTGGGGCTGGTGGTACAGTGGGCGGGCTACCAGTTGTCGGGGGTGATCAAGACAATATTGATTTTGGCGGAACAGAGCCTGGAGATGTTCGAAATATAAACTTCCAGCAGGATGGTGAAAATGTTATGGTCATCAATGAAGATGGCGACGTTAATATTCAGAACGACCTTACTGTTACTGGGAATATTAGCGGCGGGATTATCAGCGGAAAGACTGGAGTTTTTACAGAGTCCTTGACAATAAGCGGCTTCCCTGTTCTTACTGGGTTTGAAGTTCCTGGTGGTGGAGATGTTATTGGTGGAGACGAAGATAATATTGACTTTGGTGGTACCGATCCAGGGGATGTTCGAAATATAAACTTTCAGCAGGGTGGCGAAAACGTCATGGTGATCAATCAAGATGGCGATGTTAATATTCAGAACGACCTTACTGTTACTGGGAATATTAGCGGCTCTACCGGTCAATTCAATGAAGTCATAATAAATGGGGTAAACATTGAAGACTCAATAACTGAAATTTCCGGCAATCTAGACTCCTTGAGTGGTCAATCTATAGCTAGCTTTTCTGCTTTGTCTGACGATCTTAATTCAACAGGTCAATTCCTATTAAATTCTCAGAAGAATTATCCTGTAGTAACTGGCGGCGGGTTTGACTGCTCTACTTATATGTTTTCCTTATTCAGGGATCTTGGCGCAGAGAATATTGAAATTGATTTGTCTTGTTTGGCTGGCGGTGGAGCTACTTATCAATCAACTTTGCTATGGGAAGAAAATAATGGTGATTTAGTTCTATTGGACGACGAAACCACAACCTCTTATCCTGCTACTCAATTATTTGAAAATTCAGGAGATAATGCTTACATGGTCCGACAAGATGTCTTTGGCTCTAATACTGAAGCGGCTCAATACTTTGAAGAAACTGGGGTTGACATTACATTAACTACCTCTTCCTACTTGCCTCCGATTCCCCCTGCCCCTGCCGCTGTTTCCACTCAATGGTTTCAAGAAGACGGGTCTGATCAATTGTCAATGAGGGAGACATCATTAGCCACAAGCAACCCAGCTGTTCAATTATGGGAGCCTACTGGGGTTGATCAATACACCCCAAGACCTGAACCTTTCAGTTCAACAACTGAATCAGCTCAGTATTTCCAAGAAACAGGAATAGACCAACTAACCACAACTTAAAATTAATAACAATACACAAACAAAATAAGTGTACATCTATTAAGAAAAACAATTTTAAATCAATAAAAAATTATGACTACGAAAAACTTAATACCAAGAGCAAGCGGCGAAGGAGGAATCGGAATTACTGACGTAACCTGGGGTTATGGATATTACGACACAGGAAATTTTAATAAGGGGCTGTTTTTAAAAGGCTCTGGTATCGAAGATGTTATAGCAAATACTGTTACTCAAGGCGGCCTAGGAGGCGAGTGGACTAAAGCTGTTAATGGTTTTGATATTTATTACAACGGCGGCAACGTAGGTATTGGTACTACGGATCCTGGTGCAAAACTTGATGTTGATGGAGTGGGGCGGTTCCTAGTTCCCAATGGAGGATTAACTCTTTGTTCGTTTGCTGTAGGAGCAACTACAACTGTAAATCAACCAGTCTTTGCTTTAGTTACTAATGAAACTAATAATCAGGATAGAGTTAGATTTAATTCTGACGGAAATTCTTGGTTTAACGGCGGCAACGTAGGTATTGGTACTACGGATCCTAGTTCTAATTTACACGTTAATGACATTTCTTTAAATAGTGGTAACTTAGGTACTGCCGTGCGACTGGAATGCTCGGGCTCGAACAATCAATTTGTATCTGTATTGAACGTACAAGATTCATTTTTTGTCAAGGCCAACGGCAATGTAGGTATTGGTACTAGTAATCCTAGCCAAAAGTTGGACATACATGGAAAATTTACTGTTAACAGTGACGGCACTGCTCGGTGGGGTAATATACCAAATGGAATTATTGGTAGGCTTTCGTGGGATGGTGGGGCTATTGGTAAGATTATTTTGCGTGCGGAAAGTAACAACACACTAAGTCTAGGTGCTAACGGAAATAGCGATCATATTGTAATTGACACAGACGGCAACGTAGGTATTGGTACTACGAATCCTGATGCTAAACTTGATATTAATGGTACATTAATGCTTAATACTACTCCTACGAGTTCTGCATGGAAGCTTGAGAATGGTGTTAATACCCTTTCTGTTAAAGAAAAACTGTCGTCTGGGTCCTTCGCCGGTAGAGTTAGTTTTTTACAGGGCGGCAATGTAGGTATTGGTACTTCGATTCCTGATAATTTACTCCATGTTATGGGAGGTGCACACTCTAAAGTATTAATAGAAGGTGGAAGTAGTCATGCTATTGGGCTTCAAATTAAACAGTCATTAGTTGGTGGCGGTCAAGTATGGCAGCTTCAAACCGAAGCAGGGAGTGCAGCATTGCAAATTCGTAATGGTACTAGCGATACAGTTGTTCAGCACATGAATGCTGACGGCAAAGTTGGTATTGGTACTTCGAATCCTATCTCAAAATTACATGCACACGATAATAGAACTAACGCTCACAGTTCTTACGCACTTCAAGTTCAAAATGATGGACTCACTCCACATGGATTATTGTTAAATCAACTAAATGCCGATCCTTCGGAAACAGGACCATCGAGTGGATACTCTATATTGGCTACCTCAGGCGCTACCCAGTGTTTCTTTGTCCTCAATAATGGTGATACATTCAACAGATTTAACAACTATGGACAAATTTCTGATAAAAGACTCAAGGAGAACATTACAGATGCTACCGCCAAGACAGAAGATCTGAAAAAGGTCCGAGTAGTCAACTACAATCTAATTGAAGATGACACAAAGCAAATTGGGGTCATTGCACAGGAGCTTGAGCAAGTGTTCCCAGGATTAGTGAGTGAATCCGAACATCAGGATGGAGAGACATACAAAAGTGTTAAAATGTCATTGTTTGTTCCCATGCTGTTAAAAGGATTTCAAGAACAACAACAACTAATCGAAGACCTAAAGTCACGAATCGAAACCTTAGAAAATAAGTAAAAATCCTTTAAACATACAAAAAAATTATGACTACAAAAAAACTAGTACCAAGAGCAAGCGGCGAAGGAGCAATGGGCGTTACTGACAATGCTTGGGGAGAAGCATATTACGACACAGGAAATTTTAATAAGGGGCTGTTTTTAAAAGGCTCTGGTATCGAAGATGTTATAGCAAATACTGTTACTCAAGGCGGCCTAGGAGGCGAGTGGACAAGGAATGGTCTTGATATTTATTACAACGGCGGCAATGTTGGTATTGGTACTACGGATCCTAATTACGGTACACCTGCTGGTCATGCTACTGGGTCAATGTTTGGTTTGAAGAATACGCTGTCTTCAAGCCTTTCACTTTTCAGGGATGATGCCTCTATTGTAAATGCTAATGCGATTGGGGGAATGTTTTTTTACGGTAACGGTTCAACTGACGGAATTAACCCAGTATCTCCAAAAGAGTTAGCCTCTATAGAATGTTTCGCTGACGAAAATCACTTAGATGACTCGCACAAATCAAACCTGACTTTTGCGACTAATTCTGGTTCCGAATCGACTAGACGAATGGTGATCAACTCTGAAGGGTTGCATATTGAAGGTAATTCTTTAATTGTAAACACAGAAGATAGTGCTGAAGGAAAAAGTATTTACTTTAGGTGGTCAGATGGAGCTGCTATAAATTCTGACAGTTACTTAACATTTGGAACTAGTAGTATTCCAACTGAACGCATGCGTATCGACGCAAACGGCGATGTTGGTATTGGTACTACGAATCCTAGTGCCAGACTCTCTGTAGTAGGCAGTGATTTAAACAATGATGATGACTTAATTACTTTAGGTGGTAGATACAACACTCCCAGCACTGCGTTTCTTGCATCAATAGGAACACACCACAGCGATGTCAATAATGGTGGTATTAAGTTTTCTACTAAACAAAATGGAACTGTTGCAGAGCGATTAAGGATAGACGAAGCAGGCAGCGTTGGTATTGGTACTACGAGTCCATCTAGCAAATTACATATAACAGCTACTCATTCTGATACGAATTCAATTGATAATTTATTGACCTTAGAAGCGGTAGAAAAAAGTGGGCAAGACTTACAACCTGGAGATGGGCTTGGTATATTATTTAAAGTTCCTGTAGGCAACAATGAATCATCTGCAATAGGCGCAAGAATAGCAGCGGTTAGAGAGGGTGGCACAGAAGACGCTACAAGTACAGAGCTAGTTTTTGAAGTATCTCAAGGAGATGAAACGCTTGATGAAGCTATGCGTATTGATCGAGACGGCAAAGTAGGTATTGGTACTACGAGTCCTAGTGCTAAACTAACTCTCCCAGTAAGCGAATCTATTTCGTTTGATGACAGTTCTGGAAATAGTAAATGCGAAATTAATTCAGGCGCGGCAGGAACTCTACAAATACAAGGAGATTTAGACTTAAGATTTAAAACAATTAGTGAAGCTATGCGTATCGACGCAAACGGCAATGTAGGCATTGGTGTTACGAATCCTGGTGCGAATTTACACGTCGAAGCAAGTAATGATGAAGTTTACAGCCCCACCAACAGATTACAAAGAAATGGAGCAACATTATTTGTGTATAACACATCCGAAGTAAACCAGTCCTATTCTCAGTTGGTCCTAGGCAACAGGCAATCGACTGGATCAATGTCTCGGATTGTGTCAGTACTTCTAGCAGCAGGACAATCCGAATTGTCATTCTCGACTTCAAAAGCCGGCACCCAGAAGGAATCCATGACAATCTCTAGCGACGGCGTAAAAGTAAACAACTTAACTGCAAGTGCAGATGTTATTACTAATGCCTCGAGCTATTTGACTACAAGCTCAGACAAAAGACTCAAGAACGACTTGGGCGATTGTGAATATGGATTAAATGAAGTTCTTCAAGTTCAACCCAAGAGATACACATGGAAAGATGGCCCCAAAGATGCAAATCCAACTGTAGGATTTTTTGCACAAGATGTTCATGATGTTATGCCTGAAGCTGCGCCTCGCGAGGCTATTCAAAATGAAAAAGGTGAAGATGATTACAAATGGGGATTTCATTCTCAAACAATGATCGCCGCACTCGTGAACGCAACAAAAGAACAACAACAACTAATCGAAGACCTAAGAAGCGAAGTCGAAGCTTTAAAGAATAAATAAATTGAAAAAAATAAGAAAAGTCCAAGCCGATTTACCTTCTTCGGCTTCGGAAGGTTCTATGTTTTATAGTAGGGGCTCTCGAAAAGTTCGCATATTTAAAGGCGGAAGCCACATAGATTATTCTGCGTGGGAATTTATTCTTAATGACTCAGTCGATAAAGACGGAGATGGAATTGCTGATCGCGAAGATCCTGATTTGACTGATGGTCCTGCATATAAAGATTCTGATGGAGATGGAATACCAGATCTAACAGACGGCGATGATACGGATGGACCACTAGGAGATTCTGATGGCGATGGAACGCTCAACAAGGACGAAGATTCTGATGGAGATGGAATACCAGATCTAACAGACGGCGATGATACGGATGGAACGTTAGGAGATTCTGATG
>Ga0208796_1000157_pt1 | contig 21330 bp, 16 predicted proteins | sample ColrivemetaGS725_FD_187604 | JGI IMG/M metagenome (GOLD analysis project Ga0208796, IMG submission 187604) | Estuarine microbial communities from the Columbia River estuary - Flood tide ETM metaG S.725 (SPAdes) (version 2) | ecosystem: Environmental > Aquatic > Marine > Intertidal zone > Estuary... | reverse complement strand
CACTTGCATCAACATAATCACTAAACTCTCTTTGTGCTTGCTCCTCTTTGCTATATTCAGGAGTTACTGTACTTCCTTCAGCAGGTACGTCTGAATATGGGTTTTCGCCTTTCTTATTTGAAAAATCTGATATATCTTTTAAAGTAAATTCTGTATAACCACCCGGCAATAAATAATTAAAATAAGATGCAAAAAAAGCTTCTTTTTCCATTGGCTTACCACTTGTATCCAATGCCTTTATAGTCTTGATTGACCCATCTGTGTATTGTACAGTTACTCTCCCTTTTTTAGGGAGAATCTTTTTTATATTCTTTTTGTTATCTCCTAATCCTCCAAAGTAATTTGCTGCCCTATTTTTTTCGTCTTCTGTACCATTCAAAAACTTAGCAAATTCGTCTGCCATTTGGTTATATTTTCTTTCTTTAGCCCGTCTTGCTTTTGCTGCTTCTTTATCGGTATTATCAATATTTACTACAGTCTTTGGTTTTTGTATTCTTTGTTTTTCAAAGAAGGCAGGTTCCATATCGTATTTAGTTTTTACTTGAATATCAGATATGTCTCTCATAGTTCTCTTTGCATTCTCTTTTTGAGCGTCTGTTAGGTTTGCAATAACTCTTCCATCTACATCACTAAGTAGAATAACACTTTCATTCCTGCTACCATCTTTATTAAATATTTTACTTTCGTCTAATGTTGATGTGTAAGGAGTGTTATCAACAGTAGTACCCATATAATCTATAAGCACCGAGCCTGCTGCCAAGCTATTAACTACCGATGATATTTCGCTATCTATCCACTTGTCTTGAGCCTGCAAAAATAAAGAAGTAACATTTAAGTCTTCAACTGATACGCCTAAATCTTTAGCTATTTTTTCAAGTTCTTCAGGGCTTTTTCCTTTTAAACCACCTTCTCTTATTCTAATGTCCGATATTCTTTCAATAATACCTGCTTGAAGTGCAGTACCTCTTGACCCGATAACTGCAATCTCATTGGAGCCTAATTTGTCTACCCAACTTTTTGAGGCTTCTGCTACATTATATATATTTATGTTTTGCTTTATACGATTGCTAAGTACGCTTGGCGGAAACGTATTTTTTGTATCAGGTATTAAAGCCCCATCGGGACCTTTAGGGACCATTGTCGCTACACCTACAACTCCCGTATCGGGATTTACTAAGAATCTGTGGTTTTTGAAATTAGAAAAACTTTCTGTAGAAGCCATAACATCTAATCCCATTTGAGAAATGGTTCCATCCTCTACAGCTTTCATTTTCTTTGAATACTCTTGATTGTATTCTTCAAATAGACTAAAGGCTTGGGTTGTACCATCCTTAAGGTTCTGCATCATAATAGTAAAGTCTCTTGGATTTAGTAAACCTGCTTTTAAATTCTTATTTGCCATCAACGAAACCTCCTGTGCATCTCCTGTGAAGTTTAATGTATTCTCGTTTAGCTTTGTATTCTGCCCCTGTGGTACAGCACTTAATGAATTTTGATAGTCCCTTGATAGCTTATCTAAAGCATCCTTCTTTTCTTCTCTTACACGAACCTCCTCTTGGAGCATACCGCTAAAGTTGGCTCCGACCTCAGCCCAATTTATCTGAGTATCCTGAGCGTCTCTCTCTACATATTTATAACCTGTTGGCATATTGTTCTATTATTATTTTTTAAATTGGCTATATGGATTATATGGTTGTCTTGGTGCAATAACAAATGGGTTTACACCTTCATCCCGAGCCGTAGTAAATGGACGCCTATCAGTAAAAGGTGCTGTTTTGAAGTTATTTGGACGCCTGTCAGTAAAAGGTGCTGTTTTGAAGTTATTAAGTTGGTTTTTTCCGTACTCTTCTGTCGGAGATGTTGTACGAAAGGGCAAAGGGTCTACAACAGTACCTGCCGCCTCGGCTGCCTTTCGAGCCAACCTGTCTGCTCTTGTTTCCCTATACAAAGGAACTCCAAACTCAATACCTTGCTGTACTGCACTTACTGCACTCTGTATACCTTGCTGTGTAGATGCTGTTGCAGCTCTCTGTGCGTCTGCTGCCCTCATCTGCTGACCTGCTATCTCCTCTAAGTCTAAGCCAACTCCTAAGTCTCTTAGTCTTGACTCTTCCTCAAGGACTGCTGCCTCGATGTTTGTCATCTCGTCAGCCATAGCACCTCTAATCTGCTGCTGCCCTAACTGCTGTTGAGCGAACACCCTACCTGCGGTAGCTGCCGACCCTCTCTCACTCTCTATACCTGCCTGAGTAAGCTGTGCTCCTTGAACTAACATAGCCTCTCTCTCTAAGTCGTATGCCTCTTTCTTTATAGACATCTGCTCTGCAAAGTTTACATCTAACTTACCTCTTGCAGCAGCCATTGCCCTATCTGCATCTGCTTCTGCTGCTCTTTGTAATTTTCTTTGCTTTGCCGCTTGCCCAAACGACAACCCTGCTGAAGTTGCTGTTGCTGCGAGACTTGCCCCTGCTGCGATTGTTGTTAATGCTGCCATACTATATCTTCTTTATCATCTCTGATGTGTAACTATCTCCTTTAGTGTATCCAAGTTTTTCATATGTTTTGATTAGAGACGAATGCTTTATCAATGCGTAGCAATATTCCATCTCGTTCATCTTACACAATTCAGTTAGTGTCTCGATGAGCAAACTTATTGCCTCAGCTCTCTGTGGTTTCTTTCTATATTCCTTACTTGAAATAATCCAATCAACCCAAGCTACTTTAGAGTTTGTTAAATATACAAACCCTGCACAGATAGGCATATCCCCATCATATACTATTACACCACCCTTACCATTATCAGGGAGAAAATCTTTTTGAGGTGCAGTCCAATTCCAATCACTCCACCACTTTGTGAGAATGGTATCGTAATCGTCCTTATTGAGTGCTCTTACATCAAACATACTTTGCTCATACAAAGATACGCAAATTATGGGAATGATTTCATAACCTCAGATAATACTGCGTATAGTTCTACCTTAGATGTGTTGTCGTTTGTCAGAGTAAACTGTCCGTAGTGACCCAAGATACCCTGAGACTCAGCTACTGAGTTCTTTATGTATAGTATATACTCTGTTGTTCCAACAGGAACCGTACCTGTTGAGTTGTTGACAACCACATTGTTAATACCCTGTGGTAAGTTTTGGTTTATTTCTGTGACTACACCAAACAAAGTAGGAGCACTACTTCCCCAATATACATAGTCCCCAATGCTTATAATACTACCAACCGGAGTATTTACATTAAAGTCAATCGTAGATATTGTAGTTACCGTAGTTATATTAGAACTTGTACCTAAGCCATTTACTGAACGTAATGCGTATTGGTCTAATGTTGCAGGAACCGTTCCACTATTTCTAACGAAAGCAAAGAATGTACCCTCCTTCTCCTCAAACCAATCCTCATCAATAAATCCTGTGGTCTGTTGGTCGCTAATCAATGCAACATCCCAACGGTCATCTCCTCCAAGCTCGATAGTCTTGAACAGCTTATTATCTAAGGGAGAGTCATTGAATACTGATATTACTTGCGAGGTATACTGAACGCCATAGTAATTATTTCGAGTCTCGTTTGTATTATGCCTGTATAGGTTGCCTCCCTTCCAAGTATAAAAGTAATTGTTCATACCCATCATAAAGTCAGGGTAGTACGAATAGAATGACGGGAATCCCGTAACCCCTCTATCGTAAGTTAGTGTATAATTATTTCCTGCTATTACTTCACTCATATCTTATTTTCTTTATGGACAGGTAATTACCGTGTCAATTATTCCATCTACAACTTGAATGCTATATTCAACGGCTGCGTCTACAGTCTTATAGAAACCATCTGCCGGAGCAAATTGTCCGCTTGCATCTGTGAACACATAGTCGTGTAACGCAGGTACTCCTGCTGTTCCCGTTACAGGAACATTATAAAGCGTTACGGGATAGGTAGTCTCAGCACAGGCTGCTACATCTGATACCTGTCTTGAAGATGCTGCGAAAGATGTCAATTGTGTTGGACACGCTGTTGTGATACCGAACCCTGTACCTGCACAAGCTGCTGCAATTTCAATCCTTATAATAGAAGGCGATGCTGTAGGTTTTGGTATAACCATAACACAAAGCCCCGGTGCAGTAGCTGTTAACTGTACATCTACTGAGTTTACTGTTATGCCCTGAGTGTTACCTGTAGCCACAAAAGAAGTACCATCGTACTCATACTCGTCTAAAGTATAAGAACTACCACTAAGACCACAATCATCTCCTGCATTTCCAATAAATGTAAAAGGGTCATTGACACCTGTTGACTGTAGTTTGCCATAAGCAGGAGCACTTAGCTTATTGTAAGTAACTCCATTGTATACGGCTCTTATACCATCCGGTACACTTGCAGGATTAAAGCTAATCACTATAGCCCCTGTATCTGTAGATGTTCCACCTGTGTCTATATCTAAAATATAGTACCCTGTTACACCTGATGATACTGATACGGTAGGACCTCCACACTCTGTTACACAAGAAGGGCAAGTCTGATTTGGTAATAGGTAACAAGTACCTCCACTAACCACTTGCTCTCTTGATATACTACCATCAGAGTAGAAACCTGCTGTTGCACAAGTTGTTAGCCCTGCGTCTGTATAAACCGCAGTAGAGTTGCTTAGTGTTGTTCCGTCTATATATACGTTTACTGTTGCCATTTTTTAATTCTAATTATTTTCTTTTTAACATCCACAACAAGAAGATTCCAAGTCTGCACCAAAACACAAGTTGACATTGTTAGGTTTTCTATAGTCATATATAAGATATAAAAAATCTCCATTACTTCCATTAGGTACAGTAAAAGTACCCGTATATGTATTGGGTGCTCCACCTGTATCTGTAGTCATTGACGTAGCCGCAGCTAAAAGGGTTGCAATAGATGCCTGTGTATTTGGATAGTTTGTACTACTCCTTAAAAACTTAAAGTCATTTGTAGCTGTATCAAATGTCGCACTATCTCCACTCAGCTTATTGAATGTAAGGGTCATACTCGCACCATTCGGTGGTATTGCCCCAACACCTTGTGGTCCTGTTGTAACATCATAGTATGACACCACAGGGTTACCTACGTCTGTTCCAAACTTTACTTGGTTTGATGTTAGGGGTGATGTATATGTACCATCCACAAACCTGTGTTGGTTATGAACTTGTAGTCCCTCTTCATTCGGACTCGTCACACACACCTCAACGATACTAATAGTCTCAGATAAAGGACATCCTACCGTAAAATTAATATTCATTGGAACCCTTGATAATATCTGTATTGTTACCTCAGTTACATTTATCGTATCCTTTTGGAATATGAGTGTACCTGTACCACTACTCGACCCTAATATCTGCGTTACATTTCCATTATAGGTAATGATTACATCGTAGTCAAGAACATCTCCTTGATTAATTATTGAAGCACCCCAACCCATAATAGTCTCTCCAATCGCTGCACCTAATTCAAAGCATCTGTTATAGGGAGTCTCAGGTGTTATTGTTACCGTTTGAGATATATTGCAGTCCACACATTCAATCTGTGCAGGTAAGTCTTGTTGGTTAGCTGTGATGACATACTCATTCATATATGGGTCAAAGCCACCAAGTTTCTGTTTATCCATTGATACAAGGAACAAGTCTCTAAACCACGTTCTCATACCATTCTGAGAGATAATCTCTAATGAATCACTCGGACCACTTGCCCCTGTAAGTTTCAATACAGCTCCTCTCTTTGCGTCTGTGAAGTATTTATCAGGTCCCCATTGAGCAAAGCTCTCAGGGTTATTACTGATACCAAACTCCTCAATCCTTGCTATCTGAGTACCTAACACTTGAGGTACTGAGGTAAGGGTACTTCCGCCTGCTGCATCAGAAAGTAGATTCTTACCTGCTAACACATATGATATCTTATCCTCTTGTAGAGTCAGCACATCTGTCTCTCTACCGAATAGTATTTCTACAGGACCAAAAGACTCCTCGAGTGGCTTGAAGTTAAGTAGCCCTCTATTAAACTCATTTAGTCTGTTTACATTTGACTCGTCTGAGTATACACCACTATAGGTAATATCAGCAAAGCGATTAACCTGCTCAACCTCATTTGCCTGTGTTGATGTAACCCTGTTGCCAAGTGCAAAAGTTTTACCAATGGCACTATCTCTAATCTTATAGCTCTCTACACCATTTCCAAATGTAAAGCAGTTAAAGAAGTTTGTTTCGCATATTGCAGGAGTGGATGAGCTAAGGACTTGGTCTTGAACATTACCCAAATGTGTTCCTGCTGCTAATGGCGTATTGAATATTGTAACAGGAAGAGTAGGCGGTGTAGTCGGAGATGCCGTTGCACTACTACATATACCATTTACAAAGAGTGCCGTTCCGGGCTGCAATACTATTTGCTGACTTCTTCCATCTAAATCAAGATAGTTAAATGCAATAGGTGTAGGCTCTGCTACTGCAACACCTAACGTTATACGACACTTATTCGTACCTTCAACAATTCCAAATGACTGAGAAGACTCATACCAAATATCAGGAGATGCATCAAGTGGTTCGCTTTCAAATACTACCGTCTCATCTGCCCTATATACAGTAACAGTAGTCGTAAGGTCAGAGACTTTCTCCCAACCCCTTCCGCCACATCCAAAAGTTCCTGTAGTTGTTAAGTATAAAATATTATCATCGGTTGTTCTAAAAAACTGCCAAAAGTTTGTAGTTAACTTAGGCTTCATAGCATTATATACATCTAAACGTTTAGGAACCTCTGTAGGAGTTCCCGGAGTAGGGTTTATAAATACATTTGTCTGTCCTGAATTTAGAACCCCATCATTTAATGTGAGAGCAATATTATCTCCCACAAACCAATCGTACATATTATCATAGTTCGCAGATGCTGTGTACACCTTATCTAATTGATATTCTCTTCTTGGACAACCACCTTTACCTATTCTAAGATTTTGATAGTGTAGTACAATGGTACTTCCTATGGGTATATCGAAATCAGAATAAGTTATTGGCGGAGTTGTTCCATCAGCTAAACTTAGATTAACAAGAACCTTCGGTGCTGTATCTGCAAATTCACCCTGACTCCTATCTGTACGTGGACCTATAATAGAATCGTCTGAACTCTCTACTGAAAAATCAGTAGAGTCTATCTTCATATACACACCACTTGGTATAGGTAAATCAATGTCAGGGTTATCTTTACTTGGAACTTCAATAAATCCTTCTTCCTTTGCCTCTTTTTCTAATACCGTGGGATATATACAACTACTTGCCGGACCTCTTTGGTCTCTCTTTAGTATCAACCTTTGTCCATCGGTTATCTTAGCAGCGTTCTCTCCTTCAAGTAAGAAGTATGTGTCTTTTGACCCCGGCTCTGTAAAGTATAAGTTTGAGTATATAGTCTCGTATGTCTCTCTATCAGGCTTTATTGCAAACTTATATTTCTTTGCCCAAAATGGTGCAAGCTGCGTAGTTGGTATAGTTACGTCAATACTATTAGCTGTACCGCAAGTGGAGCAAGGAAAGTGCTCCGTATTATTCTCGCTAACTAATGCAGTAGTGGACCTATTGAACTCATCCATATAGACTATACCTATCTCGTATCCTCTATTGCTATGCAAGCTCTTCTGATTTCCTGTTGACAAGTATTCTATAGTTGGGTTAACAACAGATAAGTATTCCGTATATACATTAGCAGCAGTAATATTATCTTGGTATTGTATAGCAGGGAACTGAAAGGTAATTATACCTGACCCTGCTGAAGCCGTAGTTATAATTGCTTGTTCAATAGCACTTATACCACTCTGATATTTTTCATATGCACCATTAAGAATGTCAGCAAATATAGTGTTATATAAATCTGTTAATGTAGTCCCATCTTCTGCTGTAGCCATTGGCTGAATATTACCACCGGGCAAAGATATTCCTATCGCCTCTTGCCACTCATCACTTAGCCATAAGTCGTACACACTTACATAGTCTCTTGTTAGAGGAAATGAAAACTCAAGAATATTATCATTGCCATTTGTCTCTGTAGGAACAGGTGGCGGAGTACCTGACCAACTATCGTGGCTAAAATTAAAGGAAAATGTAAGAGTTGCTCCTGCTTTTAGTTCTACACTTAAAGGAAATTCAAATGAAACCAAAGTATCATCAGGTGTAACTGTTCCATTAATGGTGTAGGTTCCTGCTGATAATGTACCTTCAATATCGTCAGTAATCAATAAATCAGAGTTCTGAGAAGTAGTGTAATCAAACATTACATCGTTGCCGTCATTATCTATTAAGTCAAATCCTTCAGTATAGTTACCGTACATAAGTCGGTTGCCCATAACTGTCTGAGCCTTACTTAGTAATGGTACGCTATCGTATAGTCTGAGTATCTCTGACTCAGGGAGTATTGTAAATATCTTACTATTTGTGAATGTAAAGCTCTCTTCTGCATTGTCTGTAAGACCTGCTTTCGCCTTGTCAATCTTCTCTATTATCTTTATAGTAGGGCTATCTGCTTCCTTAAATAATATGTCAATACCTTTTACCAAAGGTCCACCTGTATTGTAGGTTACCTCTGCTTGGTTAAACTCATTAACCATACCCTCATTTAGCATACTATCTCTTTCAAATGAAAAATCTCTTGGCACAAATGCAGGGTCTGTCCATTGAGATGTAGCTGAATACTCATCATCAGCATACTTGTATCTATAAGCAAAGCATATAAACCTCTCCTCTAAGAAGGTTTCGTTGGGAGATGTGGTAACAAGAGCTACTTCAGGTGCTGCTGATGGTGGTCTCTTTATTACCAATATGTCATCATAAGCAAACCCATCTACACCGAGTGCATCAGGCTGAGAGTAACCTCTCTTAACATTTATTTCCCTTGGCTGATTAAGGTTATCTGTAAAGAATAATAAGTCCTCAACTTTATTTACGCCTGTTATTAGGTACTCAGGATTAAAGTTTAGTGTGGTATTGACACCACCACCATCATTGATACTTATTAGATGGTATACAACTACCGTAGTGTTCACATTATAGGACACTACCATATCAAGTTTACCTTCAGTTTGTTGACCAAAGGGAAAGGTTGAGTCGTGTATAAACCAATACATAGTCTCATTGGCTCCATCATCAAATGCTCCTATACACCTTGCGTTAGCAGATAGCGGAGTACCATCGTACTGTAAAGTTGTTAGCTGAGTATTCCCTTTAGAGTTCTCAAGTACACCTATCTCAGAGCCTTCTGTTGAACCCATACGAATGTTTAATGCATCAATGTACTCCCCGTTTGGAACGAGTCGCTCATCGACTGATTTGTTCATCCTACCTGCTATAAAGTTTCTTTGAATATTCGCCATATTATTTTAACCACTTATCTCTTCCTCTTAGATTCATTAATAATCTTCCCGGATGTATATTGCTAATTCTTATTTTTGCGTTTCTAAGTAATGCCGTCTTTCTCTTCTGTGCTCTCCTTACGACATACTCTTGAACACCTACCTTGCTATTTAATATAGCATACTCAATGTAAGCGTAGATGAAGTCTTCAAATAACTTATTAACAGTTACCTTGCTGTCGTCTCCATTCTCCATACCATCAGACACATACTCAAGCACAATAAGCTCTCCCTCAATACCTGAGCTAAAGTTTATTACACCACCCTTGGCATCTATCTTAAATGTAGGGTTTGCATTTGCAGTCTCTGTATTCAATCCGTATCGAGCACCTATCCCATAGTCAAAGTACCAAGCCCCATCAATATTCCAACCTGCTCTCCCATAATACTCAGAGTTTTGGTTTAGGTATATAGACTGCTTAGTCCCATCTAATCTATCTTGGTCTAAGTTTGAGTTCTGAGGGCTTAATGCGTTACCGTCTATATCGAATAGTATCCTATCGTTATTGTCTTGTAGGTATGCACTTGACCAATTGGTCTGAATGTTTTCAGTCAATGGCATCAATAGACCATCACGGTACATTGACACTCTAATCCAATTTACATAGTCCGATGGTAGCACATACCTAAGCTGTGCCCCAACATTTAGTTCTAATATCTTGCTCTCTTTAAATGCGTCATAGTTTAATTCTTGTATCGCCCTCTTTGCGTGGAACAATACCTTGTAGCGAGGCTCGTTGTTTACCAATGAGTGGTTCCCTGCGTACATTAACATAAAATTATTTACTATATCCTCTAAAGAAACATATTGGTATGAACCCCAATTTTCATCTTCAGGGCTTGCCCCTCCATTTTCGTAGTATTGATATTGTGATATATATGCCATATGTTATTTTTCTGATGCTGTATTCTCGTTGTCCTCAGCCTGTGCAAACTGTACTGCCTGAATCTCTCTAATCGACATACCTGCGTATTGTAGAATCTTGTTAACCAAGTTAACCTCATCGTCCAATGGTAGCTCAAAGTCTTGATAGTCAGCACTTCCTGAATCAAATACAGGCTCTCCACTTGCTAATGTTATGAATGTCCACTTAGGTGCAAATGGGAATCTAATGTACTGAGAAATCAACTGCCCTATATTACTTATCGTATTTGGATAAGAATCCAAGAAGTCACCCTCCTGTGCGTATGCAGGGAATGTTAGGTTTGGTGCAGTAAGGATAGAATTACTTAGCATAGTAATCTTGCTATTGCTTACCTTCTCTGCTTCCTTTATGTCTGATGCCCTATATATATTATAAGTCTTACCAATTACATCCCATACATTTACGCCTGACGTAGCTCCTACTGTTAACTGAGTAGGGCTGTTCACAGATGCCACTATAGTATTGTATGTAACGTTATTTGTTACCGTTGACACGATGTCTCCTACTGATACACCACTTGCTATAAAGTCTGCTAAATTGTCGTCTACAAGCGTAAATGTTGCATTAACTGTATCTGTAGTACCACTTGCCAATTGATTAGTATAGATTAATACCTTGTTAATAAGATAGTAGCTATTGTTAGTTGTTGTTGGAGATGGTAAGAAATACTGACTACCTGCGTTCTGTAGCAATGGTAGCGTTACTGAGAAAGAGTCTATCACCTCCTCTATACCTTTCGTAATATCTGCGTAACCCGTTCCTGATTGACGGGCATTTTCTTTCATTAATTGGTAGTTGTACTGATAGAAATAATTCTCAAAGATATCTAACTGAGCTTGCTTTGCAAACAAGTTGAAATCAGATGGGGTTATGTACCCGTAATTATTTTTGTTCAATACAGACATTACCGTCTGTCGGACCGAGTTAATCATCTGCTCTTATTTTATTACAAAGATAGGCAAAAAAAAAGACCCCACATTTTTGCGGAGTCTTTGTATATTGGTAGAGTAACTTGTTAGTCTAATAGTGATTCAAGGTGTTTTAATATATCTATACCATCATCGCTCTTCATATAAGAGACAACTAAATCTATACCTTCTTCTCCAAAAGGTACATTTAATAACTTTGTTTTATTGGAAGATAAATTAAACCATACCTCTTTGTTACTTTTTCTAAATGTTAATAGCCCTTGGTCAAAGAATCTTTGAACCGTTCCTACTAACTGTAGCTCAGGGTCTGTTATAACATCTAAGAAGTCACTTGGATTGTTCTTAGCAAATACTAATATGTCTCGCTTCATCTCTGCGGTGGATGTCTTTGATGTATCCATACCAAAGAGTACACGACATACATTCTCAAGCTGTTCTAAGCTAAGTGACTTAGCCTCTATCAATGCGTCTGCTTGAACTAATAGGTAGTCTACCTCTTCTGTGGCATCCTTAGCCTTGTTTACCTCGATAAACTTCACTCCGTTTAAGGGATGGTAGTGTAAGAACTGTTGCAATACTTGGTTTTCTTTTCCAACGTGAAGTAGCCCATCTTCAAATACTACGGGTTCGAGAATGGCATTTCCATCCTGCTCATCCACAAATGGGGTCTTTTGGTTTCGTGCATATCGAAGCTCTCGGTTAATACCTGTATCTTCGTCAAAATGCATTAATGGGAATCTTCTACTGTTTTGTGTCGGTAGCATAAAAGATAAAGGTGCTACATCTCTTGTAAGCCTGTAAGACTTAGCTTCAAATACTTTGTTTTTATTTTTCATTTAATTCTAATTTAATTCTTAAAAAAAAGGGAGAGGCTACATATGTAGCCCCATCCCATTATTAATTTACTTCTTAGTCTTTGAATAAGAAGAAGTTGTTTGCACCTAACGTACATACAGCTCTCTCAGATAAGAAGTGTACTTCCATAGCATCTAAGCTTGAAGTTTGTGCTCCACCTGCTGAACCTGTAATCCACGTTTTGTAGCGTCTGTCTTCAGTTTCAGAAGCTCTGTATCGAACGTGCAAGAATGGACGCTTTGCGTTTTTACCCATTACTTGGTCGTATACTGAAGTAGAACCGGCAGGAACTAATAGTCCATCGACTCCGTCACTTGCTAATCCACCACGCATAGTTGGGTCGTTTAGGTATTTCCAATCAGACTTGTAGAAGTCATATCCTCTACGGAATCCTGTGAAACCTAAGTTCAATGCCATATCTTTCTCATTGTCAAATAGACCATAAGATACACCACCGGCAGCGTTGCTTGATTGTTGAGCTAACATATCGTCAATGTCAAAAGAGTAATCTCTGTTAACAAATACTACGTTCTCTTCAATCGCACCTTGCTTGTCAAGTCTTGAGATAATACTATCCCACTGAAGAAGAGTAGTTGGGTGTCCACCACCATATACGTTTCCTCGGTTGTTAACAGCGTAGAATATACCTTCAGAACCTTTAAATCCTAAAGCTGCTGCACCACCTGCTACAGCACCTGCTGCCGGAACTGCTTCAATCATTGCAGTCTCTAAGTAGTCATCAAAACGTAAACGAGTTTCGTGCTCAGACTTTAAGTACCATAGGTATCCGTTTGCTCCATTTTCAGTAGTTACTTCAACCCATCCAATTTGTGCCATATCAGACCCTGATACTGCGTATTTATCTTTGATGATGATTGGGTTGTTCTCGAAGATGAAGTCGTCAGATTCTAATGAACCATCCATTCCTTCAGTTCCTTTTTTGAACTCAGAACCATAGATAAATACAGTAAGAGTATCTGTAGCCGCATAACTCTGTCCTAATGCTTCGTAGTAAGCTACTGCAAATGTACCTGCTGCTGTGTTAACTGATGTTACGATACCTTTGTTAGAACCTGCTAAACCTGCGTTGTCAGAAATCAAAACTGTCTGTCCAACTCGTACTGCAATACCACCTGCTGTTAAGCCAATAGTACCTCGGTTGGGTACAAGTGGGTCACTTACTGTGATAGTTGCGTTGCTAACTCCGGCTGCTGAACCTGAAGCACAATCAACGTACTTAGTGTGTAATCTTCCTTGCTCTGCCCATTTGATAAGGTCTGAGTTAGAAGGCATTTCAGCTCCAACCATTCTAAGGAATGAGGATACTGTTCTGTTTCCATAACGCTCGAATTCTTTCTCGTAGGTATCAGGAAGATACTGATTCAAGAAGTCGAAGTTAGTGATGTAATTTGTACTCAACGGTACTTGTTGAGCACTCGGTTGTAAATCAAAACCGGGGGTCGGTAATACTGCCATAATTTTTTTTTCTTTTTTTTTTAAATGTTAAACTTTTTTATTAATTATCTTTTCCTAATCTTTAAACCACGACCTGAGTCATTGTTCAAAGATTTAATTTGCATACCTGATTTCGCTTGTGTTACTTCAGGAGCAGAGCGAGTTGTCATATTGACATTTTTCATTTTCCTCATCTGCTCATCTGCCGAAGCACTCTTGCCTTGTTCGTAAAAGAACTTAGCAAACTTGTCAGGATGCATCGCCATTGCTAAAGACTTGTGGTATCCCTCCGCATCACTTATGATTCCATCTTCATCCAAAAACTTTTTAATAAAGTTTGAGGGGTCTGATTGACTCTTTCTAAGTTCAGCAGCATCTCCCGGTGAAAAAGAAATAGATTTGTCTTCGCCTAATTTGAACTCAAAACCTTTGAACTCGTTGAATACGTCATCTGTCTTTTTCGAGAACACCTCTCTCTTGCGAGAGTTTTGCTCATCTATCGTCTTAGCGTCAGCTATATATTGTCTATATTCCTCCAACTCTTTCGCTTCGCTATCAGGAAGACCATCCCTTCTCGACTCGAGAGGAACTTTGTATTTTTCCTGTTGCTCTGCAAAGTAGTCTTTGGCTTTAGCAATTGTCTTCTTTTTTGCTAACTTGGTTTTCTTAATGTAGCTATCGTCATCAATGTCCTCATCATAGGAATAATCCTCCATAAGAATGTCAATGTCTTCTGCATCCAACCCTTTCTCGGTTGCACTAAGATAATCTCGTAGCAGTTGCTCAGGCTCTGTGTCATCATAATTCTTTTGCAATTGCATAAAATCATTAATGCCACGACCTGTATCTTTTTTGTATTGTAAATACTTGGATACATCTTCAGGGAGAGGGTCGCTCTCCTCTCTCGCTTGATTGAACTCATCAAGTGAATTGATTTCTCTTCCGTATTTATTACCAATAAATTTAAGAACGTCTTCCTCAGTTAGCGTAGCCTCCTGAGATTGTGTTTCTACTTCTTTAGTCGGCTCCTCTACTTGAGGAGTTTCTTCAACTTGAAGGTTTACCTTTGGTGTCTCTTGAACCTCAACATCAGGTGCTCCCTCTTGGTTTAATTTTTCCTCGTGCTTCTCAAGTAATTCTCTTTCTATTTCTTGAGTTGACTTCTCTTCTCCGACTTCTACCGCTTTAACTTTAAATTCCATTATGTGTTTGATTTAATTGTTTGCAAATTTAGGCAAAATATATTATAGTTTTTTTTGCTCATTATCTTGGGTTAAACTCCGCAAAGTCAAAACCATCTAAGCTATCCTCGTTTGATTCAAAATTCAATGGAGGTAGATTATTCTTTCTTTGGTTAATTAACTTGCTTTGCTCTGTATTCTGTTGGCTAATCCTATCTGCCTTAGCACCCTCTCTTGAAGACTCTCTATCAGCCAAGGACTGTGCATTCATCTGTGCTAATTGAATATTAAGTTCAAACTCTTTATCCATCAACTGAGATTTCAACATAGCCTCGTTCTTCATCTTCTCAATCTCGAATGCTACGTCAGCCTGTCTGTACTGCATCTTAGCCTGAGTCTCTGCCTGTATCTTCATCTGAGCTGCCTGTGCTGCTAACTGCTGAGACTGAGCCTGCTGTTGAGCTTGCATCTGCTGCTGCTGCATAGCCATCTTCTCCTCTCTCTCTTGCTTAGATATTCTCTTAACCTTTAGCAATTGATTGGCGAGTTTAAGATTTCGTATCTCTCTAATGTCAATAGCGTCCTCAAGGTTTATATCTCCCTTAGACAAAGCCATCTGAACATTCTGCTCAAGCATTGCCTTCTGCTCTTCATCAGGAGACATCTCGATGAATATTCCAAAGTCATATATATATAAGTCCTTTATATCACTTAGTATAGACACATTGTACTTGCCAATCTGATTTATAAACTCATCCTTAAAATCAGAGTATTGAAGGATATCAGCTACTCTGTATGTTATAGCCTCAGATAGACTCCTACATATATATAGGCTACCTTGTAGTATATGCCTTGTAGCTACGTTAGAGTTTAATGCTGCTAACTTCTGCAATCCTACTAATGCATTAGGGTCAGGAGAACTTCCGTCTCTTGCCTCATTAAGTCCCGTTACATTTCTTATTTGGTTTAGGTAGTGATTGTAGTTAGTTAAAAGCATCTGAGTCTTGGATGCACCCGAATTAGAGTTTAGCTCCTGAATAGGAACCCTTGCATTATTAAACTCTCCATCTCCTGTATAGCTCCTTCCGATTACACTACCCGTTTGGAAGTATAGTCGCAAAGCGTCTTCAGGATTGTATGCTGCTCCCGTACCTAAGTCTACTTCACTTAGACCATCTGCATCAATAAATACACCATCAGGTACAACCCGTGATATAACCTGCTGTAGTTTTAGGTGAGTAATCTGAATCAAGTCAGCGAATGGTATCATCCTTCTAACTAAAGACTCAATAACTCCCTTGTACATTCTTGGTGCAACACATACATAGTTAGGTATAGCGTGTTGAGTGGCAGACTGTGGTCGTACCATATTCTCCATCATATCCCACTTGAGTATAATGTTAGTACCCATAACCATAACACCCTCATACCATACATCAATAGTCTTAGAAACCTTTTCAAATTTCCCTTCCTCTTGCATATCTTCAGGTGGGTTAAAGCTATCGTCTTTCTCGACCATAGATACATTACCATTATCCTTTACCTTTCTTTTGTATACTACCTTCTTAGTGGTCTTATAGTTAAAGTAAAGTAGAGTTGCAGTATCCTTATAGAACATATCATTCTGTTGGAATTGAGCAACATCATAGTAGTCATACCAACTTTGAGAGTATTTAGATATTGTCTCTAAGTCTTCATTGGTTAGACTTGTGTCAATCTTAACAAGCTCAGTAATAGGTACAGTCTTAATCTCTCCCCAATAAAAACAATCTTTAAAGTGAGGGTCTTCAGTATAGCTGTATACAATATTAGCAGGGTCTACATAGTTTAGTTTTACTCCTCCACCGGGAAGGAACTCGTGCTTGGCACATCCTATACCTAATACGGTAAGGTCATAGTCAAGCTGCTTTCTTATGTCGTTATACTTATTACTTTCAAATATTGTGCTTATAGCCTCTTCCTCTGCAATCTCTATTGCAGGCTTGTAGTTAAGCTGCATATATAAAGCCAACTCCTCATCAGTATTAGGAAGCTCATCAGGATTCATCGTGAAAGGATTAACCCCTGTCTTCTCTTGTACAATCTCAAGAATAGGCTTTGCAACCATCTGCCCTTCTATCATCTGCTGATACTTGCTTCGCTTAGACATAGACATAGCATCTTGTGCATATGCCTTTGGCTCGAACATACGGTCTTGCATACCGTTAACAACTATGTCAACAAACTTTGGAAGTATAGGTACAGGTGTCCAATCTAAGTTTAGATAACTTAAATCTCCATCAACAGCAAGCTCATTTTTATATTTACCTACTGACTGCTCACCTCTTGCATATAATTTTAATCTTTGGAAATCTCTCCATTGACTGTAAAACCTACAAGAGTTCCCATCCTTTCTAAACCACTCATACTGAATAGCCTGACCAATCTGCAACCCGAACTCGACAGTTTTTTTCTCTGCATCCGACACAAATTGATTTGGGAAACTTGTAGATGATATATTAATTTGTACCTCTTTCATCTAATTATTTCGCTTGTATTGCCTCTATTACTATACCTTGCAAAGTTAATCTTTATTTTTGATACTTTTTTCTCAGTAAAATATAGATGCCTCTGCGTTGCCATTATAGCTAAACCTGAGCTAATAGACGCATCAAATTTAGTTCTGTTCGATATGTCAAACTTTGCCCAATCCTCTAAGGTTCTTACGAATACACAATCGCCCATCTCGTCCTCAGACTTGAAGCCAATGTGCTCTTCTATGTAGGACTCTATAGCAGAGGCGTGAGCCTGTTTAACGTCTTCACTTGAGTTAGGTATACCCCCAAGCTCTCTTTCTGTCTTAGAGAGCTTGTTAGCAGGCTTGTCGGGTCTGTTCATACTGAACCCCCTATACCCTCTATTCTTAAAATGATATAATAGTCTCGGCTTGTTATTCTCACACAGGATTGGCATACCATAAAATACGCAAGCCATTAGCACATCCTCAAAGAATATCTCTGCCGTATCAGGTCTTGCTATATACTCTAAGAAGAACTGATTGCTTGGTGCATCTTCCATACTAAACTTAGTCTTTCCGTGTAGTGCCCCATTAGAGCCACCTCCACCAACTACTCCTGATATGTCATAGCTATCACATCCGAACGCACCCATATGCTCATTGCCCGGATACTTTACTCCATTCTTTTCTACTACCCTGTTCTGTAAGTTCTTACTTGGTGTCCACGATACATAGAACCGTCCCCTCTTGTCAGGGTTGAATACTACCTCTGTATCCTTTATACCATTCTTCCAAGAGAAAGACCCACGAGTTACGTGGTGCTCCATAATCAATGAGTCGTTATACTCAACCTGCTGATATATCTTGGTTAGATTAAATATAGACTGCTTGCTCTCATCTCTAAATGCGTGTGACTCTGTCCTTGGGAACTGTCTGTAAAACTCATTCAATGCATCAGGGTCGCTTTTTAAAGAGTCAACCTCTCCCTTCCAATAGTCGATAGCACCCTGAGTTATCTCCTCGCCATCAATCCCAAGTACAGGCTCTTCAGGTGTCCTGAATACAGGCATACCATACCTGTCTATAAACCCCTCCATATTCCACTCCATTGGAATAAACAAGGAGTATAGTCCACTCTTAGTCTGACCATTAGAGTTACGGTTTGTAACATCAGAGTCTCTATATAATTTCTTAAACTGCTCTCCACCTTTCTTTAATGCATTAGATGTAGAACCCATCATACACTTACCAATAACCTTGCTACCTAATCGTAGACAGGTCTTAGTAACCCTCCAATTATTTAATATATTGTTTGGCTTCAACCACTTACCACTCTCATCGTGGACTAACAGCAATAGCTTCTCCCCATCATAGGAGTTATCATCTGTGTTCTTCCAATCTATAGTGGTATCCAATCCGTACAACTCATCAGTAGATGTGTCGTACATATTCTTTTTTGTAATCTTTGATGCAGGAATCCTAAATGCTAACTCAGTCTTAGGCTTATCCATACCATCCATAATAGGCTTAAAGAAGAAAGGTAGCCTGCTATTTATTGGCACGACCTTATCCGTAAACATCTTCTTTGCATCGCCCCCTGTCTTGGATAGCATACCAACCCTCGCATCCTTTGCGAGTGTCCCTGTATTCACACACTCAGATGAACTCATAAATGAGAAACCTGAACGTCTTATCTTTAGATAGTCTTGACCAAAGCTACGTTTGTCTGCCCTGCAAGCCTCCCAATGTAAGAACAATAGTCTGTTAGCCTCTCTGAAGTCAGGGTATCCTACATCAATAGAAGCCCATTGCAAGTACATATAGTGAGAGCCTGTGATATATGTAGGGATACCGTTTGACATAAACCACATCCCATCTTCTCTTCTCTCAAACTCTTTCTCAATATAGTCCACCCATCTATCCTTAAACTCAGATGGCTTCTCATTCCATTGGAATATAGACTGTATCTTATTTAATTCCTTTGGTATATCTGCCCTCTCCCAATACTGCTCAGATTTTTTCTTATGTCTCTTAAAGCATTCCTTCGGTTTAGCAGGTAGCCCTATTCTTAGACTCTGTATCTCGATGACATCTCCTAACGTTCCGTCCTTAGATATTATAACTAAGTCATACTTACTGTCATATCCATACGTCCAAGTCTTAGCCTTGTTCTTATTCACAAGGACTGTCTTTGGTATATAGTCTTCTATAACCCTATGTAAGTTTCTATTTAGACCGTCTTTCTGCAAATCCCTGTTTTGTATCTGTCTTCTTAGGACCGTTCTTCAAAGACTCTAACGCCTCCTTCTCAGCTTCAATCCTATTCAATATCTCAAACGCATCGAATATAGCTAACTTCTTTGTAGCTGCTGCGTTCTTTAATCTGTCAGCAGAGATATCATCCTCCGGGTCGTGTTTTATAATAGCCTCCTTGGAAACCTTTATTAGCTGCTCTACTGCTTTATACCCTGCTTCTATTATTTTTAATTTTATATCCTTTGAATCCATCCTAACTTCATAGCTTCATTGTTATCTGATGGTCATACATCCTGTATAGCTTCTCGCCATCAATGTCGAACTCATACTCGCTCTCAGGCTTGAAGGATATCCTATCTCCATTATTAACACCCTTGCTAATCAAGTAGTCGTTGGATATCTTTACTAATCCTACAAGTGGCTCCTCCGAAAATGGTTTATATATATAGGACTCTGTTGTAGGTACAGGCTTTACAAAACAATACCTATCATAAGAGTACCAAGTCCCATCTTTTTTATATGCGTAGAACTGCTCTAATTCTACAAAGAATAGGTCATCTTGGAAATAGCTCTTGCCACTCTTACGCCTCCCTTTCATATCGTTATAGAACTTGAATACGTTGTGGTGTACAAGTAGTGTATCTCCCTTGGAGATTTTTCCATCATACCCAACAGGAGTCTCAACTACCTCAGCAAACCTATTAGAGAACTTGTGGTCCTCTTCTGATGTGCTTACAATAAACTCTATGCCACCAATATCTTTGGTGTTGTTGTATCTCTTGTTGTTTAATGGTTTTACAATAAATGAATGGGGTGACCTCATTTAAAATTCTATGTTATACTCTATGGACACAGGCATAGTTGAAGTAAACTCTTTCCAAAGTATTACCGCCTCACTATCATCCTCAATCCATATTTTAATTGAATTACTATTATTGTCGTAAATTATTAGATGGATGGTATATGCACCCCTACCCACAGCCTGCCCTACTATGTAGTGCATAGCCCCGGATTTATAATCGGGTCCTATAGATATCTTCCTAATAATACCTGACATTATTTTACTTTTAATATATTTATCTTAAAGTTGGGAGTGATAGTGAAAAGACCATCTGTATCAGTAGAAGATACTAAAGACCCTTCATTAAAAAATCCACTATCTCTTGACATTCTAAAGTTTAGAATCTGACCTGCAGTCACAACAATAGGAACAGTCCTCTCATATGGAATCTTGTCTCCTGCATCCTTAATACCTACACTCTGACTTGCTCCCTCTTGAACTCCATCAATAAAAGTACCAAAGTGAACTAATGCAGAAGCTCCTCCATTTGACCTTCCAAAACACCCTTGTGCTATTAGCAAGTATGTACCTGCTTGGTTAAATGTAATGTTACCTGATGCATCCAACATAACAGGGTCAGATGCTGTGCCCTGTGCCCCACCGATAACTATCTGATACAATGAGTTTGTTGTAGATGGTCCTTGAGATACTGCAACGTCTTCAGCAGATAAAACATTTGTAAGTGTAACCCCACCTAACCCTAATATATCTTGTATAGTGAAGTTCTTTGTTGCGTTGTTATTATCTACGTCAGTACCTATAACCTTATCGGTTAATGATGGTGCTGTTGCTTGTGCGTAATTTGCTATGTATCCCATTTGCTTATTTGTCTTTTTTCTTTTCTATATGTCCTGTCTGAACATTAATTCTTATAGAGTCTCCGCCACCATACTTATCAGCCATCTCTGCCTCTATCTTGGTGTACTCCTCTTTTATCTTATCAATCTCGTTGATGATTGACCTCTTTGCTAACTCAGCATCAGCCAA
>Ga0208796_1000130_pt1 | contig 23489 bp, 19 predicted proteins | sample ColrivemetaGS725_FD_187604 | JGI IMG/M metagenome (GOLD analysis project Ga0208796, IMG submission 187604) | Estuarine microbial communities from the Columbia River estuary - Flood tide ETM metaG S.725 (SPAdes) (version 2) | ecosystem: Environmental > Aquatic > Marine > Intertidal zone > Estuary... | reverse complement strand
GTACATGGCTGCTTTAGTAAGTGATTTAAAAGGCATGTACCAAAGTAAAGGATTTATAGACGCAGGTAAAGAAATAGGTGCAGGAATAGACAGAGCTACTCAACTTTCAAAAGACTTCACAGGAGGCGTAGGTAGAAAAGGACCAAACGATTAAAACTAATAATATGTATACACCAATAACTAAAAGAGTAAAAGTAGCTCAACATAAATCTTCTATTGCTAAGTCAACTGAAGACGAAAAGAAAAAAACAGAGCAGGCCGCTAATCCAGAAGGAAATCTTACGAATATAACAGGAACCGGAAATGAAGGTAGTACTGAAACAAAAAAAAGACTTTCGTATCGAGAAGCTTGGGGGCAAAATATAGATGGCGTGCAGGGTAAGTACGGAAATTTTGATGATTATGTAGCGGGCAGAGAAAAGCAGCGTAAAGAAAATCCCGGAGGGTTTGAAGCTGACATGGTTGCTAAAACTGGTGTGTCTGGAGGTCCCGGGCAAGTAACAACAACTACACCTGGAGGTGCGGATTTTGAATCTAAACCCGTAGTGCAAGACGCTAAAGCAGCATCAAGAATTGATTTAATGGGACCTCAAGAACTTAGAGGTAATACACGTGCTGGAAAAGTAGCTGCAAGAAACGTGAGAAAAGCTTCTAAGCAGTATAAGAGAATGCAAGAAAAGTTTAAGAATGGTAAAATCACTCAAACAGTTTTAGACGCTTATAAAAACGAGTTAGACAATACCGTTTCAAGACATGCAAATATAGGCCAGCAAGCTAAAGGTATGCGTAATAGGTACTTGAGCCAAACCATGGATTATGATCGCGATCTAACTAAGGGTAGAGAAGCTGGACCTGTTAAAGCCCCAGAAGGAACACAAACAGAAGACGAGTTTAAATCTAAATTTAAAAAAGAGCTAGGTGTTACCAGCGACTCTAATGCTCCGCAAACTACAACAACTCCTGTATCAAGCTTTAGTGCAATGGCATCACAAAACGGCGTTAGCTACAAGCCTATCACATTAGATAATGGAGCTTTGTTTCAAGGATTAGATTCATCAATATCAGCTTTTGGTAATAAAGTAAAAAAAGGAACAATGGCTTTCAAAATGAAAGGCTACAGATCTAAAAAATAAATTATGGCATACCAGCAAGAAAACTCACCTTTCGCAAAGGTTAGAAAAACTACTAAAGGTAAGGGTAGGAATTTTAGAACAACAGAGGAAGGCGCTGGTATGACCGAAGCTGGTGTAAAAAAGTATAAAAAAGAAAACCCAGGTAGTAAATTAAAAACAGCAGTAACGAAATGCGATGTAAAAGTTGGAACAGCAGCTTATAAAAGACAAAAAGCATTTTGTTCTAGATCTAAAAGCTGGACAGGTAAAAGAGGTAAAGCTGCTAGAAAAAGATGGTGCTGTAGTAGACATTCTTAAAATACAATGTAATGAAATCAAAAGGATTAGGAGATTCAATAGAAAAATTTACAAAAGCAACTGGTATTAAAAAAGTTGTTGAAACATTAAATCCTAACTGCGGCTGCGGTATAAGAAAAAATAAGTTAAATAAAATATTTCCATATAAATGAAAAAGATTTGGCAATGGCTCACAGGTTCCGTCATAAAAGAAGTTGGCGAGGTTTTAGACAACCTTACTACTACTAAAGAAGAGAAACTAGAGGCTCAGCGCTTAATTACAGAGATACTAGAAAAAGCAGATAAAGAAGCTCAAGAGCAGGTTACAGCTAGATGGAAGTCTGATATGGAGTCTGATAGCTTTTTATCTAAGAATATACGCCCTATGGTACTTATATACTTAACTGTTATATTTACTGTGTGTGCGTTTTTTGATGGTAATGTAGGAGAGTTTACTATAGCTGAAGAATACGTGCCAATATTTCAAACTTTACTAGTAACTGCATATGGAGCTTATTTTGTAGGTCGCACTTGGGAGAAGGCGAAAGCTATAACAAAAAAAGATTAAATGGCTAGAATTAGTACATACGCAATAGATACAGTAGTAACGCTACTAGACAGATGGATTGGTACTGATTCTAATAGCGGTAATGCTACAAAAAACTTTACAGCACAATCAATAGCGGACTTATTTAACGACAATGGCTCTATAGGTATTGTTAATCAAAATAACTTTAAATTTCAAACCAACCTAACTGGAGGTAGAAGACCAGGTACGGTGAGTCTTATATCTGGAGGTGGAAATAATACTGCCTTTAGTGACTTAACTAGTTTTAGAATAAGCAAAAATTCTTTAGCTAATACTTTAGCTTCAAACTACCTACTTACACTAGTTGATGAACCAATCATGCTAGCTCAAGTAGATGACTTAAATAATTTTGGCGTATACAAGCTTGATTCTTTAACACAAGATGTTACTGAAACAGATTTTTATAACGCCAATCTTACATTAATAGAGTCAAACGGCTCTTTGTTTTCTGAAGAAACTTATGGTTTAATAACTTACCCTAAAGCTAAAGAAGATGAAAAAGATAAAAACTACGTGCATCCACAACCTGTAGCATCTGCTACGTGGACTGTTCAACACGACTTAAACAAATTTCCTTCAGTAACCTCCGTTAATACAAACAATATAGAAATGTATGGTGAAGTTGTATTCAACGACTTAAACAGCTTAACAATAAACTTTTCAGCAGCTTTCTCAGGACAAGCTTTCATAAACTAACAAAAACAAACTAATGGCAATTAATTTTTTAAACAACGTTGATTACAATAAAAATCAACTCTTAAACCCAAGAATTCAAAACGAACCAAGCGACATCGCTGCTGGTACGCCTACAGAGGGTCAGTTATATTATAACACAACAAGCAACGTGCTTAAAGTAGGTAGAGAAGTAACACCTGTTACAACCCCTCCAACTTACCAATGGGCTGAAGTGTCGAGCTCTTACGGATTCACTTTAAGCGATGATGCAAACCCTGCTGTAACCGGCGCGATATCATCAGGCGACACTATTAAAATAGCCGCAACTGAAGATTTAACTTCTAATCTAACAGGACAAGCAACTACGAGTAAACAGTTGGAGGTAGGCTTAAACGTAGATGGCGGAGCTGGTATTGAAAATAACTACATAGTTAATCAAGGAAGCGCAACAGCAGCCGCTGATGATACAATACCTTTTAGTGATTATACAGATAATGTAGATCCAGTACTTGATACTTACGTTGTTAAGAAAACAACTTTTGGAACTATACCAGTCGAGGCTTTAACATTAGTAAAAAATTACATTGATACCTCTGTTGTTGGAGGTTTAATATATCAAGGCGGATATAACGCTAACACTAATATACCTAACTTAGATAGTAACCCAAGTCCAAATTCTATTAAAAAAGGTTGGACATATACTGTAACGGTAGACGGTAGTTTCTTTACAGAGCAAGTTAGAGTAGGTGATGTACTTATTGCTGAAACAGACGCGCCTACATCTTTAGCAGATTGGACAACAGTTCAAAACAATGTAGATTTTGCTACAGCTGGAACAGACACTGGCGCTGGTGCTGCTGTCATTGGAATATCTCGCTACGATGAAGACGACTTTACAGTTAGTTCAACTGGTTTTGTACAACTAGCAACGTCTGCAACAGGTACAATTGCAGCGGGTTCTTTATCTGGAACAGTGAACCACACTTTTGGATTAAATACATTAGTTCAAACTATAAACTCTTCTGGAGATACAGTTCACTGTGATGTTACTAGAACAACAACAAGTGGAGTGGGAACCGCTTCAACTTCTGTAGCTACTATAGCCGCGGTACAGGCGACAGATATTACCATACTAGTACAGAAAATAGGGTAATAATAAAAATAAAATTTAATAAATGAAGTTTAAAAGCGACATAGAAGTACAAGCCGGTCTTAGAGACGGAGGTAATGATATAGGTACAGCAGGTCAACTACTGTCTTCTACTGGTGCGGTTACAAACTGGATAGACCAAGGTGGCGTTGTAGCAGGGGAAGCTGATAAGGCTAAGTCTGTCATCTTAAGAGTTAAAAACTCTACGCTATCTGCAATGACCAAAGGTCAAGTTATATGCGAAAATGTATCTATCTCCCCACCAAATGGCAACTTAATTGAAGTTGCTTTAGCTGACAATAACGCTGCAGGCAAAATGCCAGCTTTAGGTATACTAAACGAGGATTTAGATGCCGCTGGCGGTGACAACGACGAGGGTGATGCTATTATGTTTGGTAAAGTATCAGGTATTGATACATCTGCTTTTGAGGTTGGCGACGAGGTATTTGTAAGTGACACTCCGGGAGGTCTTACTACTACAAAACCAACTGGAGTAAAGTATATTCAAAAAGTAGGTGTTGTAATTAGAGATGATAATACTAATGGTACTATAGAGGTATTTGGCGCTGGACGTGTTAATGATGTACCGACTCCATTATATATAGATCATGCTAACCAGAGATTAGGTATTGGAGCAATAAATCCTACTCAAAAATTAGACATTAGAGACGGGGAATTAGTATTCACTTCATCAAACGTTAATCAAAACCCTAGCGGGCGAATAAGATTTAATGAATATGGCACTTCTCAAGCCTCAGGCGCTTATATGGATTATGATGGGGTTAGTAATGCTTTTTCAATGTTTACTAACGATACCGTTAATGATTACGAGTTTTTAAGAGCTAACAGAAACAGTCACTTACTGCTTCAACCTAACGGTAACAGGGTGGGAATTGGAACAACTAGCCCAAGTGAAAAACTTGTTGTTAGAAATGGAACTTCTAATACTGATGTAAAAATACTAGCTTACAATAGCGCTGCTGGAACAGAGGCTACTTTAAAGTTTAGCACTATTGCTTCTGAAACCAATTATGAAAAAGCGGCTATTATAGCTAGAAACGCAGAGGCTAGTTGGGGAAGGAGTGACATGCACTTTGCTTTAGACTCTGCAGAAGATTCTGGAAACGTTGAGTTTGCAGATACAAAAATGACCATATTAAACGGTGGCAACGTCGGTATTGGAGAGACTGATCCAGACTCTAAATTACATATAAAAACACCTACAGCTTCAAGCTCTGACATGTTGCTTTTGGAAAATTATGGCTGGGTAGCAAACATGACAACAGGTATTGCGTTTAAAAATGGAAGCAATTACCAAGGTCAAACAGCTAAGATTTACACTGTAATGAATGGTAGTGGAAATCAAGGAGGCGAAATAAGGTTCGCAACCTTAGATTACAGCGCTACTAACCCAAATCCAAACACAACGCTTTACGATAGAATGACTATTGATGACTTAGGAGGTGTCGGGATAGGAACGACTAGTCCAGATGTTAAGCTTGAAGTGGAATCTACAACAAGTGCTAGCGGCATAAGAATAAAGAACACTAATAGCGGTTATGCTTCTTTAGATGTAGAATCTAATAGGAGTACTGGCGACAATCTAGGTGGTTTAAGGTATAGAAAAACAGGACAAGCTAATAGCCAAGCAGAAATTAACTATGTATCTAATGTTAGATTTGACTTCTTGTCTGGCTCAGGAACTTCAGCCCCTACCCAAAAACTTTCAATACTTAATAATGGCAGTGTTGGTATTGGAATAAACAACCCTTCAGAGCTACTGCATTTACGCTCAACTGGTCCAGCTAGACTACTTATAGAAGCTGACTCCGATAATATTACTGAAACTGATAATGCTCAGATAATATTAAAACAAGATGGTGGTGCAGTTGTAGGTAACTTAGGTTATAAAACAAATACAAACAGCCTTGAGATTACAAATAATTATGCTGCTGCAGATGGAATTTTAACTTTTGGCACTAGAGGTGCTGAACGAATGCGGGTTAGTGACCTTGGCAACGTCGGTATTGGAACGACTAACCCTCTATTTAAGTTAGACCTTGGTGTAAACGCTATAAACTTAAATACTGCAACTAATAAGCAAATAGTTTTAAATGTAAATGGCGGTTATACTGGCCAAGCAACAGATCAATATAAAGTTATTGGTTACACAGGAAGCATAGCTAGTAATGCTGATATATTTACACAAACATCAGGGGAAAACTTGAAAAATTTCTATACAGGGGTTTTTGGAGGTTCTTTTTTCAATTCGTCTAGGTGGGGTCTTGTTCAAGGTGGTTCTACAAGATTCTGTGTTTTAGGAGGTACAGCTGCAAATGGCGCGGGTAACATTGGTATTAATACGACTAGTCCTTCTGAAAAACTTGAAGTGGCTGGGAAAGTCTACATAGAAAACCAGGGAGTGGCTTGGGACACAACAACTCCAGGCACGACTAGAGGAGCGCTACACTTTGACCCAGTAGGAAATGCAGCCAACAACACTGGTAACGCAATAACTTTTGGGGCTAGCGATACTGGTTCAGGCTCTACTGCTCAAGCAGGTATATATACTAGAACTGATAGTACCTATGGAACTAGAATGTACCTCGCCACAACAGATTCGTACTCGGCAGGCTCTAAAACCCGAATGACAATATACTCAAATGGTAACGTTGGTATTGGTTCGCTTACTCCAGGAGAAAAACTTGATGTTGCAGGTAATATTAAAGTGAGTGGAGAACAATATTTCAACGGAACTGCTATGTATGGTGATGGAAAAGAAATCATTAGGTATAGTGACACTTGGTTGAGAATAAACCCGGCTCAAAATTTTACAAACGGAATATTCTGCGGAAGCGGAATACTAAGAACAGATGGAATTTTCCAAGTTGGCCCATCAGGATCGAAATTTGTAGTAAATTCCATTGGTAATGTTGGCATCAACGGTGCACCATCAACAACCACAGCTACAAAGCTTAAAGTCTACGGCACTATAGCTTCCACAGGAGGCTTAGGTTTTCAGATTGAAAATGCTTACGGAAGCCCACTGTTAGGTGATTTTTACGGTAACTTTGCTACAACTGCCCCGCTTTACGTAGGGTCTCCGTACTCAACCTTAGCTTGTTACGCTGCTTCTTTTAACGTAACTTCCGATTACAGATTAAAAGAAAATGAAGCACCATTAACGAAAGCTTCTAGTAGAATAAAAAAATTAAAGCCAATCAGGTTTAATTACATAAATTCTGAAAATACAGTGGATGGTTTCTTAGCTCACGAAGTAGCCGAAGTTATACCAGAAGCCGTAACGGGTGAAAAAGACGCTATAAGAGAAGACGGCAGCGATGAGTTACAGGGTTTAGACTTAAGTAAAATAGTACCGCTTTTAACAGCAGCATTACAAGAATCAATTACAAAAATAGAAAAACTAGAACAAAGAATACAAACATTAGAAAATAAATAAATATGATAACTTACGATTGGAATTGCAAAACAGTAGACGTACACCCTCAAGAAGAAGGCCAGACAGACGTAGTGTATAACGTACACTGGAATGTAACAGGGACTGATGGCGATTATTCATCTACAGCAATAGGCACTCAAATTGTACCTTTAAGTGAAGGTGGTGATTTTATACCGTTTGAAGACTTAACTAACGAAATAGTAGTTGGGTGGACGAAAGAAGCTATGGGAGAAGAAACCGTGGCAAGTATAGAAATTGGTATTGCTAATCAAATAGAGGCTTTAATAAACCCTACGTCTGTAACAATGACAATAGGGGAGTAAATAATTAAGTTTACACGTAATAATAAACTTATAAATAACAATTAAATTTAATAAAATGAAAAAAGTTCAAGAAATTAAAAAAGAAGAGTTAACTGAGTTGCAGGATTTGGTTAAAAATTTTAACCAGCATCAACTGAAATTAGGTGAATTAGAAATTGAAAAACACCAAATACTACACGGGGCAAGCAAGGTTCAAGAAGATTTACAAAAATTTCAAAATGGATTAAGAGAAGAGTATGGAGATATAACCATCAACATAAATGACGGATCTTTTGAAAAAATAGAAAATGAAGCTGATACGAAAGATTAGTATTGGAAGAGATTATAAAAATGACGCTATGCACTATTCTGTTGGACAGGAAGTGTATGGCGGTCATATTATAACTAGTATATTAGAGGAAGAAAATAAGTACTCTATATATATAGAAAAAAACAAAGAAACCCTATCCTGGAAAGACTTCAATAAAAATATGGCAATAGCTGTAGAATATGATTTACATTATTAATGAAGTCAATTTATAATTTTATAGTAAAGCCTAAAAGCGGAAGATCAACGTCTTCGGTTAAAATTGATAACAATGAGTTGTTGTTAAATACTGAATTACAAAACCATAACTATGTAAGTAGGCACGGTATAATCTTGGCCACACCTATGTTAAGCGAAACTAGTATAAAAGAAGGAGACGAAGTTATACTGCATCATAACGTGTTTAGAAGGTTTTATGATGTTAGAGGTAATGAAAAAAATAGCAAAAGCTACCTTGAAGAAGATAAGTACTTTGCTCAACCAGATCAAATATACGCTTATAAGTCAAATGGCAAGTGGAAGTCTGAAAAAGGTTTTTGTTTTATAAAACCTATAAAAGAAGATAAAATGTTTTCTACAGATTTTGAAAAACCAGGTCTTGGTATTGTGAAATACACAGATGGAAGCATAGATAAAGGAACATTAGTTTCTTTTAAAGTAGGTATGGAATACGAGTTTTTTATTGAAAAACAAAGACTCTATAGAGTACCAACCAATCAAATTAAAATTAAATATGAATATCAAGGAAACGAAGTCGAATATAATCCAAGCTGGACACAAGGCAGTTGAGGAATTAATAAAAGTAGCTAAAGAAGCTATTGTTGATTCAGATGACGATATATCAGCAGACAGACTTAAAAACGCTGCTGCTACAAAGAAGTTAGCTATATTTGACGCTTTCGAAATATTAAATAGAATAAAAGAAGAGCAAGACATGCTCGATAACAAGCCTAAAGAAGAAGTAGCTAAAAAATCATTTAGTGGATTTGCTGAAAAAAGATCTAAATAATGTACGAGCAAACTTTATATAAAATAGTTGAACCCGTAAAGCTTACTACTATTTCTAGATTAAATAAATCTAAAAAATGGGATTATGGTTACAATAAAGAAAACGATATTGTAGTTATAAGTAAAACAGGTCAAATAGGTGATATATACGAAATACAGGGATTAAGAATAGCGCTTCCAAAAACGCCTTCTAAAATAAACAAATCTACAGATAAATGGACTGTAGAAGAATATCCTAAAGAGTTAAAGCAAATACAGAGTGTATTCGATTGGAGAGAATACCCTGAAGAATTTCAAAACAAATGGGAACCATATATAGATGAACAATTTAAACGCAGAGAAGAAGGCCATTGGTTCAATAATAAAGGCGTGGCTACTTACATTACTGGCACTCACTTTATGTACTTGCAGTGGTCTAAGATTGACGTTGGCAACCCCGAATTCAGGGAAGCTAACAGATTATTCTACCTATTCTGGGAAGCTTGTAAAGCAGACAGAAGGTGTTACGGCATGTCTTATCTCAAGAACAGACGTTCAGGTTTTTCGTTTATGGCTTCAGGAGAGACGGTTAACATGGCCACAATATCAAGTGACGCACGGTTTGGGATATTGTCCAAATCTGGCGCCGATGCAAAGAAAATGTTCACGGATAAAGTCGTACCCATATCTGTCAACTATCCGTTCTTTTTCAAACCGATACAAGACGGTATGGACCGACCAAAGACCGAATTGGCCTACAGAATACCAGCCTCAAGGCTCACAAGAAAATCGATCCAAAACAAACAAGACCAAGAACTACTTGAGGGGCTTGACACTACTATCGACTGGAAAAACACAGGGGACAACTCTTATGACGGAGAGAAACTAAAACTACTAGTACACGACGAAAGTGGAAAGTGGGAGAGGCCAGATAATATATTAAATAACTGGCGAGTAACAAAAACGTGTCTACGTTTAGGTGCTAGGATTATAGGCAAGTGCATGATGGGATCAACATCAAACGCTTTAGACAAAGGAGGAGAAAACTTTAAGAAACTATACTACTCTTCTGATGCTACAAAAAGAAATAAAAACGGTCAAACAAAGTCTGGTTTATATTCTTTATTCATACCTATGGAGTGGAACTACGAGGGTTTTATAGATGATTACGGACACCCTGTGTTTGATACACCTAGCAACGAGACTAAAGGTCCATACGGCGACATTATAGACACTGGAATTATAGAACACTGGAACAATGAAGCTGAAGGATTAAAAAGCGATCAGGACGCCTTAAACGAATTCTATAGACAATTTCCGCGTACGGAAGAACACGCGTTTAGAGACGAAACAAAAAGCAGTCTATTTAACTTAGCGAAAATATACGAGCAAATTGATTACAACCAAGATTTAAGAAATACAGGAGTAGTTAGTACTGGTAATTTTAGCTGGGAAAATGGAATTAAAGATTCAAGAGTTTTATTTACACCAAACTCTCAAGGAAGATTTAAAATAACTTGGGTTCCTACTCACGATATTCAAAACCGTCAAGTTTTAAAAAATGGAATGAAATACCCAGGTAACGACCATATGGGGGCTTTTGGATGTGATAGTTATGATATATCCGGAACAGTTGGAGGTAACGGATCAAAAGGAGCTTTACACGGGTTGACTAAGTTTAGTATGGAAGACGCTCCACCTAATACATTTTTTTTAGAGTACGTTGCAAGACCTCAGACTGCTGAGATATTTTTTGAAGATGTTCTTATGGCTTGTGTATTTTACGGAATGCCTATATTAGCTGAAAATAATAAACCTAGGTTATTGTACTATTTTAAAAGAAGAGGTTATAGAGGTTATTCAATGAATAGACCAGACAAGCTTTGGAACAAACTTTCTACAGCAGAAAAAGAAATAGGAGGAATACCAAATTCAAGTGAAGATATAAAGCAAGCTCACGCTGCGGCTATAGAGTCTTACATAGATAAATACGTTGGATTAAAAGAAGACGGCAATTATGGAGATTTATACTTTAGCGAAACTTTAAATGATTGGGCAAAATTTGATATAAATAACAGAACAAAGTATGATGCCGCTATAAGCTCTGGATTAGCTATAATGGCTTGTAATAAAAATTTATACAGACCTAACCAGATTATGCAAAAACGAAAATTAAACTTAAGTATCGCTAAATATAGTAATGGCGATTCAATTTCAAAAATAATAAAATAAATATGGCTGAATCAGTTGTAAAAAGTACTTTTCCTAGTCAAGTAGCTAGTGATGCTGAAAAAATGTCGCCTGAGTATGGACTTAAGGTTGGTAGAGCTATTCAAGACGAGTGGTTTCAATTAGATTCTGGTACAAATAGATATAGAAGCAATCAACATACATTTCACAAGTTAAGGTTATATGCTAGAGGCGAGCAACCTATACAGAAATACAAAGACGAGCTATCTATTAATGGTGACTTATCTTACTTAAACTTAGACTGGAAGCCTGTACCTATTATACCAAAATTTGTAGACATTGTTGTTAACGGTATATCTGAAAGAGCTTTTGATATAAAAGCGTATTCACAAGATCCTTATGGAGTCAGTAAAAGAACTGATTATATGGAAAGCGTACTTAGAGACATGTACACTAAAGATCTTAACAACTTTGTACAAGAGAATTTTAATATAGCTTTATTTGAGAATTCAGAAGAAGATTTACCTGAGACTAAAGAAGAGCTAGAGGTTCATATGCAGCTAACATATAAGCAAGCTGTTGAGATGGCTGAAGAGCAAGCTATAAACACTTTACTTGACGGCAACAATTATGATCTAACTAAAAAGCGTTTTTATTACGACCTAACTACAATAGGTATTGGTGCTATAAAAAATAGATTTACATTGTCAGAAGGCATTGTGGTTGAATACGTAGACCCTGCTAATTTAGTATATTCCTACACTGAAGACCCTAACTTTCAAGACGTATATTATGTTGGCGAAGTAAAAGATGTCACTATAAATGAAATAAAAAAGCAATTTCCAGAATTAACAAACGATGATTTAGAAAAAATATCTAAAACATCATATCAAAGCAATAGCTATTACGACCGCCCACTAAATAACTCTGCTAGCCCAGACGTTAATACGGTTCAAGTTTTGTACTTTAATTTTAAAACCTATATGAATGAGGTGTATAAGGTCAAAGAAACAGCTACTGGAGCTTCAAAGGTGGTGCTTAGAGATGACCAGTTTGATCCGCCAGTTGAAATGCTTGAAGAACAGTTTGGAAAATTATCTAGGTCCTTAGAAGTGCTGTATGAAGGTGTGTTAATATTAGGTACTGATTACTTGCTTCAATGGGAATTAGCTAAAAATATGATGCGCCCTAAAAGCGATCATACTAAAGTTAAAATGAACTACAGTATTGTAGCTCCAAGAATGTATAAAGGTAAAATTGAATCTTTAGTAAGCCGTATAACTGGATTTGCTGATATGATTCAATTAACTCATTTAAAACTTCAGCAGGTATTATCAAGAATGGTACCGGATGGAGTTTACCTTGACGCTGATGGTTTAGCTGAAATAGATTTAGGTAATGGAACTAATTATAATCCGCAAGAAGCATTAAACATGTTCTTTCAAACAGGTTCTGTAATTGGTAGATCATTTACTCAAGAGGGTGATATGAACCCTGGTAAAGTGCCTATACAAGAAATAACTAGTGGAGCTGGTGGTGGTAAGATGGCTGCGTTAATACAAACGTACAACTATTATCTACAAATGATAAGAGATACTACGGGATTAAACGAAGCTAGAGATGGATCAACGCCAGACGCTAAAGCTTTAGTTGGTGTACAGAAGATTGCAGCAGCTAATTCAAATACAGCCACAAGGCATATACTTACAGGTGGTTTGTTTTTAACAGCAGACCTAGCCGAATGCTTGTCTTTAAGAATTTCCGATGTATTAGAATACTCTCCAACTAGAGAGGCGTTTATACAAAAGATTGGAGGACATAACGTTGCCACTTTACAAGAAATGGGTGATCTTCATTTATATGATTTTGGTATATTTTTAGAACTTACGCCTGATGATGAAGAAAAACAAAGACTTGAAAACAATATACAGACAGCTTTATCTGCTGGACTTATTGATTTAGAAGATGCGATTGACATCAGGGAAATAAGAAGCATAAAGCTAGCTAATCAAGTATTAAAGATTAGAAGAAAAAAGAAATTACAGAGAGATCAAGCTATGCAGCAGCAGAATATTCAAGCTCAAGCACAAGCAAACGCTCAAGCTCAACAAGTGGCAGCGCAGGCCGAAATTCAAAAAAATCAAGTTATTACAGATCAAAAAGTTCAATTAATGCAAATAGAATCTCAGCTTGATGAAAGAAAAATGCAGATGGAAGTGCAATCTAAAATGCAGTTAATGCAATTGGAGTTCCAATACAATATGCAAATTAGAGAAATGGACACTGCTAAAGCAGCTAATGATGAGTCTGAAAAAGAAGACAGAAAAGATCAAAGAGTGAAAATACAAGGTACTCAGCAAAGTGAGCTGATTGACCAAAGAAAAAACAACACACCGCCTAAAAACTTTGAATCTTCAGGTAATGATATATTAGGTGGTGGATTTGACTTAGGTTCTTTCGAGCCTAGGTAATAATAGTAATAATAATTATATAATATTTTATCATGGAAGAACAATTACAAGAAGGTGCTCCACAGGAAGAAGTTAAAGTGGAAGAAACACCTACAAACGAAGACAAATCCCCTATGTCTTACGAAGACGGGGTAATTAAGGTGGACTTATCAGAGTTAAACAAAACACAAGAAAACACCGCTCAAGAACAGGAAGCAGGTGTAGTAGATGTTAATGAATCAACTGAAACTAGTGAACAAGTGGTTGAAGAAATACCACAACAGCAAGAGACTGTTCAAGCTGAACAACCCGTTCTTGAAGAAATAACAGAAGAAGAGGTTGCAGAGCAAGCTGAGGAGCTTGAAGATCAGGTAGAACAAGCTCTGATAGAGGCTGACGCAGGTGTTGAGTTACCAGAAAACATTCAAAAAGTTGTTGACTTTATGAATGACACAGGTGGAAGCTTGGAAGATTATGTAAAACTTAACACTGATTACTCTGCGTTAAACGAAACTCAATTGCTAAGAGAGTATTACGAAAACACTAGACCTCACCTCGATAAAGAAGAGATTGACTTTTTAATGGAAGACAATTTTGCTTATGATGAAGAGTTAGACGAGGAAAGAGATATACGTAAAAAGAAAATAGCTCACAAAGAAGAGCTCGCAAAGGCTAAAAACCATTTAGATGGTTTAAAGTCTAAATACTATGAAGACATTAAAGCTGGATCAAAATTAAATCCAGAACAACAAAAAGCGGTTGAGTTCTTTAACCGATATAATAAAGAGCAAGAGGAAACAACTAAATTAGCTGAAAATCAAAAAAATGTATTTTTAGACCAAACTAGTAAAGTTTTCAACAATGATTTCAAAGGTTTTGATTATCAAGTTGGGGACAAGAAATACAGGTTTAATGTTAAAAATGCAGAAGAGGTTAAAACTAACCAAAGCGACATTAACAATTTTGTCAAGAAGTTCTTGAATGAAAAAAATGAAATGTCTGATGCTTCTGGTTATCATAAATCTCTATTTACAGCTATGAATCCTGACGCAGTAGCAAAACACTTTTATGAGCAAGGCAAGGCTGATGCAATAAAAGATAGTATGGCTAAGACAAAGAACATCAATATGGACCCGAGAGGGGTTCATGAAAATACGACAGCTCCTAATGGCTGGACTGTGCGATCTGTAAATGGTGTTGATTCTTCTAAATTAAGAGTAAAAATTAGAAAATAACAAATTTAAAAATTAAAAATTATGGGATTTCCAAATCCGGGCACAGGTGCCCAATTAAACCATTTAACTCCACGTCCTATTAAAGGATTATTTGGAGACAATTATTTATCAATCGGTGATTTAGATTTTACACAACAATTCTTACCAGAAGTATACGAAAAAGAAGTAGAGCGTTACGGAAACCGTACGATCTCTGGATTCTTACGTATGGTAGGTGCTGAAATGCCAATGGCTTCAGATGTTATCGTATGGTCTGAACAAGGAAGATTGCACGTTGCTTTTGATGATTGTACTATCGATCAGTCAGTTGCTGCAACAAACACAATTACTTTTGTAGATGACGCTGCTGGAGCTGCTGGTGCTCAAACTGCTACTCAAAAAGCTGGATTATTAGCAACAGGCGCTACTATTAATATCACTGTAGGTGTTGTATCTGTAAAAGCTAGAGTAAGTTCTACTTATACTGCAGGAGACACTACAGTAACTGTTACTCCTTATGGAGCTGCTGATTTAACTGCTTTAGGTTTATCTGCTTTAACAGGTGTTAAGATTTTCGTATACGGTTCTGAGTATGGAAAAGGATCAGGAGATGTAGGTAATTCTATTGATGCTAAATTCACACAATTCAACAACAAACCAATTATTCTTAGAGATAAGTATAATGTAAACGGTTCTGATGTTGCGCAAATTGGATGGGTTGAAGTAGCAACAGAAGCTGGAACATCTGGTTACTTATGGTACTTAAAATCTGAGCACGAAGCTAGATTACGTTTTGAAGATCAATTAGAAATGTCTATGATCGAAGCTGTTAAAGATGACTCTGGTATTGCTGGAGGAGCTGGAGCTGCTGGATTCACAGGTTCTGAAGGATTATTTGCTGCTATCGAAGATAGAGGTCTTATTTATAACGATCAAGATTTTGGAGCTGCTGCAACTGCAATTGCACCATTTGGAGGATTAACTGAATTTGACGCTATTTTAGCAGAGTTAGACAAGCAAGGAGCAATCGAAGAGAATATGTTATTCTTAGATCGTTCAACTTCTTTAGCTATTGATAACATGCTAGCACAAGCTAATAACACAGGAGTAGGCGGAACATCTTACGGTGTATTCGAAAACTCTGAAGATATGGCGCTTAACTTAGGCTTTTCTGGTTTCCGTAGAGGATCTTACGATTTCTACAAAACTGACTGGAAATACTTAAACGATTCTACAACTCGTGGATTAGTTAGCGACGTTCAAGGTGTTATTGTACCTGCTGGAGTATCTACTGTTTACGATCAGCAATTAGGTCAAAACATTCAACGACCATTCTTACACGTACGCTACAGAGCTTCTGAAGCTGACGATCGTAAAATGAAGTCTTGGATCACTGGATCTGTTGGTGGTAACTTTACTTCTGCTGTTGATGAAATGAACGTACACTTCCTTTCTGAAAGAGCATTATGTACTCAAGGAGCTAACAACTTTGTATTATTGAAGAAAACTTCGTAATGTAAATTAATGTAATTTTTACCCTCGTTGTACTGACGGGGGTAATTATTACTCTTATATGACATTAGCCCCTTACTAGTTATATACTATGGCTATTGTCACAATTTAAACTATTTAATTATATTATATTATGGCTAAAAAAGCTACAAAAGCAGAAGCTAATGAGGTTGCACCTCAAGAGGTAGCAGTTAAAACTGCACCAGTTCAAAAACCAGCTAAACCAAGTTGGGAAATTAAAGATAGATTATATCTATTAAAAGGCAATAAAAAACCTGTTATTTTTACGCTACCAGCAAAACACTCAACTATTAGACCTTTGCTATGGTTTGATCAAGAGACTGGGGAACAGAAAGAAATAAGGTATGCTACAAATCAAAACTCGCCCTTTGCCGAGGATCAGCAAGGAACGGCTACATTAGGTCGTATTATCTTTAGAGATGGAGCTTTGACAGTTCCAAAAGAGATGCAGAATTTGCAAAAAATACTATCTCTTTACCACCCTTTAAAAGATCAACTATATACAGAATATAATCCAGTGCAAGAATCTGTTGACGAACTAGAATATATCAACATGGAAATTGATGCATTAACATTAGCTCGAGAGCTTGATATAAACCAAGCAGAAAGCATTTTAAGAGTAGAGTATGGCAATAAAGTAGATACATTAAGTAGCTCTGAGTTAAAAAGAGACTTAATAATCTTTGCTAAAAGAAACCCATATTTATTTATTGAGCTAGCTAATGATGAAAACGTAGAGCTTAGAAATATTGGTATCAAAGCCACTCAAGCTGGTATTATACAATTATCACCAGATCAAAGAACATTTACATTTGGTGATACTAAAAGGAAATTAATGACAGTTCCTTTTGACGAACATCCTTACTCAGCATTAGCTGCATTCTTTAAAACAGATGATGGTATGGAGGTTTACAAACACTTAACTAAAAGACTGTAAGTCACTTATTATAGTAGCTAGGCCGCTGTAGTGGTGGCCTAATTACTATAAATAATAATAAAAAAACAATATGGCAGTAAGCATAGATACTGTATATCAAAAGGTTTTAGGTATACTTAATAAAGAACAACGAGGGTACGTCACAGCTCAAGAGTTTAATTTATTTGCTAATCAAGCACAACTCGATCTTTTTGAGCAATACTTTTATGATATAAATCAGTTCAGTAGAATGCCTGGTAATAGCACAGAGTATTCTGATATGCTTAATATATTGAATGAAAAAATTAATGTATTTGAAACTACGGTTGAGCCAACTCGTACAGGAAGCTTTTTTAACGAGCCAACTGACCTATATAGATTAGGAACAGTAGTATATAAAAATACAACTACAAACACCTTCGGTGTGGCATCTACAGAGAGCATCGAAGCGGAGCGTATTAACGCTAATGAATTTTTATACATAAATTCATCTCCATTAACTAAACCAAAAAACGTTAGACCTGTGTTTGTGTCAAATACAAGCGGAATCAGAGTTTACGGTGACAATGAAATAACAGATGTTGCTGAAGTAGAGTTTCAATATATAAAGAAACCAGCTAAAGTAGAATGGAAATACCAAATGGTGCTTGGTGAAGCTTTATATGATTCAACACACTCTGTGAACTTCGAGTTACATCCTTCAGAAGAAGTTGAGTTAGTTACGAAAATACTAGAGTTGTCAGGTTTACTAGTTAAAGACTATAACCTATATAACGTCGCTAATCAAGAAGAAATAGAAACTATTCAACAAGAAAAATCTTAATAAATGGGACTTATAAATCAAACAAACGAAGAATACTACTTAGGTCCTGATGGGATTTGGAATAGTTTAGACGAAAACTACGGTGACTACCAATCTATTTCTTTAAAAGATATTGTAAATAACTTTATAATTTCATATGTTGGAGAAGATAAGATTATAAGTAAGATAAAGAGAACTGATGTTGCTTTTCATGCTCAGCGAGGTATACAAGAATTAAGCTTTGATACTCTACCTTCTTTTAAGTCCCAAGAGATTGAAATATCTCCTCAACTATATTTTGTGTTACCACAAGACTATGTAAACTATGTAAAAGTAACATGGACAGATAAAGACGGTATTGAAAGAGTTATATACCCTGCTCATAAAACAAGCGACCCCTTACCTATTATACAGGATAACAACTATGAGTATACTTTTGATGAAAACGGTGAGATATTATACGCTCAAGACTCTGAAACTTGGAGACGATTTAACAATCCTCGTAACTCACAAGATAGCTTAGAAGGCCAACTTCACAGAAGAGTTAATGGTGAAAGATATGGACTAGACCCTCAATACGCTCAATCAAATGGTGTTTTCTTTATAGATCAAATAAAAGGCTTAATAAGGTTTAGCTCTGACATGGTAGGTCGCATAGTTACATTAAAATACATAAGCGATGGGTTAGCAACCGATGGAGAAATGATTGTTCATAAACTAGCTGAGGAAGCTATGTATAAATACATCGCGCACGCTATCTTAGCAACAAGAATTAATGTTCCAGAATACATAGTAGCTAGATTCAAAAGAGAGGCGGCTGTTGCAAAGAGAAATGCTAAGTTAAGATTATCAAATATAAAACTAGAGGAAATCACTCAAGTAATGAGAGGTAAGTCTAAGCAAATAAAACACTAACATATGCCAGAGTTTATTCATAATTTTATCAAGGGTAAAATGAACCAAGACCTTGACGAACGTTTAGTTCCGAATGGAGAGTATAGGGATGCCTTGAATATTAATATATCTAATTCAGAAGGAAGTGATCTTGGGGCTATTGAAAACATTAAAGGAAACTTAGAATTAAAATATGAATCTTTTAACGAATCTACAGGCATATACACCGAGTGGTTAGCTGGCTACATAGACGATGCGATGGTAAATCCTACTTGTATAGGATCCATAGCTAATAATGTTAGCGAAAAAATATATTGGTTTATAGCTTCTGAAAATATAAGTGCCATCGCTGAATACGACAAGAATAGCGATTTAATAAAACCTATTTTAGTTGACACACAAGGTATACTCAATTTTTCTAAAGATTATTTGATAACGGGTATAAACATCATAGAAGACTTACTATTTTGGACAGATAACCAAAAAGAACCTAAAACACTAAATATAAAAAGTTGGTCAAACTCTACGCCAAACTTTGCTACTCACTCTGTTATATATGACAGAGATTTTGTTGAAAGAGATATAGTAGTTATTAAACCAGCTCCTTTAAAACAACCTTCGTTAACTTTAAGTACTGATTTAGGGCTTGGGCCTACTTCAACTAGCGCTGTATATGATTTTACAGATGGGACTACCACGTCAGGAAATTTAGGTGATGCAATAGAAATTGGCGCTTCTGTTTCTATAAACTTAAGCTCTCCTATAAACGTTGAACCAGGAAAAACTTTAACCTTCTCATGTAGCACCGCTAGCAGTGAAGGCTATGAACCTGTAGATGATGAAGGAAATTTAGATACTTATATTTTTACTATAAGCGTTACGTCTATGGACCTAGGCGGTACTGTTGCTAATGGTGTGTTGCAAAGCGGAACCGCTGAGTTGATCTCGGGCTCATTTGACTACGAGGTTGAAACAGCAGGGCAGAAAACTCTTTTTGAGCTAGGGTTACCTAGGTTTGCTTATAGGTATAAATACCAAAATAATCAATACTCTCCTTTTTCTCCTTTTTCTGAAGTAGCGTTTTTGCCTGGTGAATTTGAATATACCGCGTCTAACGGCTATAATTCAGGAATGACAAACCACGTTAGAAGAATTGTTTTAGGGGATTTTGATTCACCTCTACCAGCAGACGTGGTAGAGCTTGATGTTCTATACAAGCAAGACAGCGCTACGGCTGTTTACAAGGTAGACACTTTATCTCCTAGTGATCTTGAAATAAACTATGTAGAACACACTATAACAAACGATACCGCCAACACTGTAACGTTTTCTTTTATTAATACTAAGAAAAATGAACAAGAAATATCTGCCTTTTCTACGCAAACTGTAACCTTAATAGCTGCTGAAGGCTCTTTATCCCCATCCTCTCAGCCAGGTGTGACTATAACTAGTATTGATTTAGGCACTGTTTTTGAAGTAGTAAGCGAGCTTATATATTCGCTTCTACCTTCAAACCAACTATTAAGACCCTGGGATAATGTGCCACGTAAAGCAAAGGCTCAAGAAGCTATATCTAATAGAATAATATACGGTAATTATCTTCAAAACTACAACGTGCCACCTAATTTAAAATTTGACACCGCTAACACATTGGTTAACCAGATACCTATTAGCTTAGTTGGAAGTCCTAATAAGTCTATTAAGTCTTTAAGAACTTACCAATTAGGAGTTGTGTTCAAAGATGTATACGGAAGAGAAACACCTGTTTTTACTGATACAACTGGAGTAATTCCTTTGCTCGCTGATGTTTCTGATACCGCAAATAATTTAAAGCTAAAAATTGAATCACCTAGTCCAAAGAATACTGACGGTTCTGAAATGTTTGATAGCTTTAAAATCTTTATAAAAGACCCGTCCGCTGAGTATTACAATGTAATAGCAGATCGCTTGTACCCATCCGAAGACGGTGAAAGCGTTTGGATTTCAGTTCCTTCTGCAGAAACTAACAAAGTTAAAGAAGGAGATTTTATTGTTTTAAAGAAAAAAGACGGTGCTCCTGTAGCGGTAAAAGATTATCCTAACAATAAATTTAAAATTTTATCAAAAAAAAATGAAGCGCCAGCTGAACTTGTTAAAAAGAATCAACCACTATATCAAACTAATTACAGATTTGATAAGCTGTTTGGTTCAGGTGATGTTCAATCAGCGCGGCAACCAGGGTCTACTCCAGTTGCTGGTTACAGTGTTTTCTTAATTGAAGGAAGCACCGCTGGAGGCGATGGAATAGCTGACACAGAGCTGGAATACTGGGTTACGGGTAATAAAATACGTTTTACAGATGGCATCAATAGAAGTCAATATTATGAAATATCTCAAGTAGAGCAAGATCCAGCAGGAGCTAACGAGCTTAGGGTTTCAATATCTACACCTTTTACAACAGATATAGATTTTTTATATGAAGATCCTTCTAATCCAGCTTCTCCACTGGTATCACCTGAAGCTAATACTATAGAAATTTCAGATGAAGTTGAGACTTTAGGTAAAGGCCAATTCCAAGGAAGATTTTTTATAAGACTACAAAAAACACCTACATTGATGGACAACTTCGTGTCTGATGAAGAGTTAATACCTTTAGAGACAACTGTAGTGGGTAGGAATTACGACGTTGATCGATACACAATTTTTTCAGGAGGTGGAGGACCTCTTCAAAACGGGTCGGGAACGCAAATTGGCTCTGGAACTAGATTAGATTTTAACACTAGTAAAGTGTATGGAGGACTTGATTCTGGCCACCCTAATAATAGTGGTAATTATGGAAGTATCTGGAATATTCCATATCAGCCTGGGGAGTATTGGGATTTTGTTTTTGAAAGAAAATTAACAGGTCGAGGCTCTGCTAACTTTCAAAAAGCCTATAAGACGGGTGCTAAAATAAGATTTTCTACGCATCCAGATTCAGTTTATGAAATAAAGTATCTTCACCAGTTTACTCAAACAAGCGGCTCTTCTTACATAAGATATTATACTAGACTAGATAGACCACTGGAGGCCTCAATATCTCCTTGGCAAATATTTAGAGCTTCTCAAGATAATGGCAACGGCCCGGTTTTTGTAGATGGTAATCAAGTTTTTGTAGGGGCTAGTGGTTTTCCTCCACTTGTGCCGGCTAATACAGATGCTTATGTAACTATTGACGTACTGAAACCAGCGGACGTTATAGAGATTTCATCCTCTGAGCCTGCTATTTTTGAGACAGAACCAGTTGAAAGAGCTGATTTAGACATTTATTATGAAATATCTAACGCTATACCTATATCTCAATTTAATAATCAATACGAAAGTGCTTGGTTTAATTGTTATTCTTTTGGAAATGGCGTTGAGTCAAATAGAATTAGAGATGATTTTAATGCGCCTTATATAAGCACGGGTACAAAAGCTAATACAGTTTTAGATGAACCATATAAGGAAGAAAACTTAACTAATACCTTAATATTTTCAGGTATATTTAATACTACTTCTGGGTTAAACAATTTAAATCAATTTATACAAGCTGAAGCAATAACTAAAACTTTAGATCCTCAAAGCGGACCTGTTCAAAAAATATTTGCTAGAGAAACAGATTTATTAGCTTTTTGCGAAGATAAAGTTGTAAAGATTTTAGCAGATAAAGACGCTATATACAACGCTGATGGCAACCCACAGTTAACAGCTTCTACAAATGTTTTAGGCCAAGCACTTATACCAGCATCATTTGGTATGTTTGGAATTGGCAAAAACCCTGAATCGTTCGCTAATTACGCGTATAGAGTATATTTTACTGACAACGCTAAAGGCAAGGTTCTTAGGTTATCTAACGACGGTGTTACAGAGATAAGTAATTACGGAATGGATGACTTTTTTCAAGACAATTTACCTTTAAATAAAAATGTATTTGGCTTCTACGACAATAGTACAGGTACTTATAATTTAACATTACCTGAACAAGCTTCTCATTGGGCCAGCAAGTTTGGAAAATCTACTACTATTTCTTTTGATGAATCTTCTAACGGTTGGTCTAGTAGAAAATCATATACACCTGAGAATGGAATATCAATAAATACTAAGCTATACTCTTTTAAAGATGGTTTAATATATGAGCATGGTAAAAATAATTTGTATAATAATTTCTACGGCGTTCAATACGATAGCTCTTTAACTTTTCTTTTTAACGAAGAATTTAATTCAGTAAAAGGTTTTAAGACAATTAACTATACTGGTAGCAAGTCTAGAGAAAATGTATACAGCATTGATTCACCTGGCTACACTGGTATTGACTACTCTATAGCTCAAGTTGAAGCTATAAAATCAAACGGAGGGCCAAATCCAACAAGCGTAGACGTAAAACCTGGATGGTGGGTGTATAACGCTGAAACCAATTTAGAAAAAGGTTCAATACCTGAGTTTATAAATAAAGAAGGTAAATACTTTAATTATATAAAAGGTGAAAACACTACACTTTACAACATTAGCACAGAAGATTTTTCAGTACAAGGAATAGGAAGAGCCTCCTCTATAGAAGGCGAGGGCGTGAGCGTATTTAATGTTAGAGTA
>Ga0208796_1000111_pt1 | contig 25593 bp, 27 predicted proteins | sample ColrivemetaGS725_FD_187604 | JGI IMG/M metagenome (GOLD analysis project Ga0208796, IMG submission 187604) | Estuarine microbial communities from the Columbia River estuary - Flood tide ETM metaG S.725 (SPAdes) (version 2) | ecosystem: Environmental > Aquatic > Marine > Intertidal zone > Estuary... | reverse complement strand
TTGGCTGATGCCCGTGGTGGAGAAGATAGAAAGTCTTAGAGATACCAATGGTAATGCTTACAGATTCACTATTGATATGTGTAATGCTCAAATTGAAGGCACTACCATTGAAGTGAGTGGAGGGTCTTATAAACTTGATACTACATACAAAGCAGTCGTAGAATTTATTAAGTGGTACAACAAAAAAGCAAGCAAGATTATGAGTGTAAATAAAGTTTTAGTTCATACGCAGTATTATGAAAACTATGGGTTCAATGAAGGTCGTGAAGCTTGGAAGCCTAAAGGCAGTCATATATTTTATATTGAGATAGATGCTGAACTCCTAATGTACACCAATCCTGCTGAGATATTTAGCGAGATGCTTGAGACTCACAATTCTGAAATCGAGAAGTTCGAGTATCGTGAACACGAAATCCAATGGCAAGATCCTACTCTTTTGGGTACGACTGAGAAATACATTAACACCTATATATCTTTAAAGAATAAAAAATAAATTAGGATATGTATAATTTTAGTATTACCTTTGTGTAATATATGTATAACAACAATGTGTCTTCAAAGACACAAGCAAAAAAAAATTAAATTAAATATGTGTGTAATAATAATAAAACAAAAAAAGAATCTGCTATCAGAAGAGATAGCAAGGACATCATCAAGAATCAATCCCGATGGGTTGGGAATCATTTGGTTGGATACCTTCGAGGTAACCTACCACAAATCAGAAGACTATCGCAAGATAATAACCGAGAGACCATTCATCGCTCACTTTAGGTATGCGACAAAGGGTGCTGTCAACAGAGCAAATACGCATCCATTTGTGTGCGGCAATAACAAAGACGAGATGCTTATGCATAACGGAACAATCGCAGGTCTTGGCAGCAAAGATGTGTGCGACTCAAAAGAGTTAGCCATCAGTCTTGGGTCGATGAATCGTGGCGATTGGAAGAAACATCTTGAGCAGTATGACTCACGTTTTGTATCGGTCAACTTGCGTAATCGTTCATTCCAAATCTACAATCGCAATCTGTATACATACAGAGATGGGGTGTGGTACTCAAAGGATAACGTACTGCAAGACAACTTGGTTGCGGTGTATGGTACATTAAAGCGAGGGTATAACAACTACTATTCTTACCTTGCCAATGCAAGGCATATAGGCAGAGGTAAGACGCAAGACAAGTATCCGCTAATCGTAGAGGGCTTACCCTATTTGGTAAACAAAAAAGATGTGGGATACAATGTTGAGGTTGATGTGTTCAGCGTAAGTGATATGCAGCTTGGAAGATTAGACCAACTTGAGGGTCATCCAATATGGTACAAGAGGGTTCAGATACCAATCAAGGTGGACAATCGTGTGTTGAATTGTTGGGTGTATTTCAATCCAAAGGAAGTGTCTTCAAAGACACAACTACATCAGTCTTACAAGCAGTCATACGTTAGTCAACAGATGGACACATATGACAAAGAAGAGTTACACGATTTCTACAATGATAGTGAGTTAATGGGAGGAGAAGAGGCTATGTGTGTTGAGTGTCTTAATGAAGTGGAGTATGATTTATTTCACAACTACCATTGCTCTTCTTGCGATGGATGGTTCAAAGAGGATGAGGTACTAATGAGCAATAGCATATGAGCAATAGAATAACAATAGAATGCTTCGAGCATTACGATGACGTAGATGGTGCAAGCTATTTCGCAGGCACTATCTTGGTTGAGTCTAAGACATTCAAACGTGAGTTCCTTATGCCATATCAGAAAGCAAAAGGTATAGGATATGAGACAGAGGCAAAGCGAATGCTAACCCAAGCAAATGTATTGGACGCAAAGCACGGCTGCACCTTGGGTAAGTTCTGTATGGACAATGACATAGACTACTCAGCGAACATAGAAATGGACTGCTCACTTGAAGAAGTAAGGCAAGTATCAAAAGATTATAATAAAAGAATAGATGAAATTAGGTAGTGCAATAGTTTTGTACTATATTTGTAAAAGAATTAGAAAGATATGACATACACAATAACAAAAAACGGAAATTTAATGCTGACATTTAGCAGCGTATTAGGACTTGAGACATCAATGTCTCCTATGGTAGAGAGATTGGGAGAGAGTATCTCAACAATGGAACTATTCACAGACGATGAGAATGTACCATCAATGATTGAATGGGATGTTGAAGAGTTAGAAATAACCGAGCATATAGGACTATGGTTTGAAGGCAAAGAATTGGTAGATTACGATGGTGTATTTGAACTACCAATAGAGGCAGTAAAACTAATCCGAAAGGCGGGATATAAAGTACCATCAGATATGCTTTAACACAGACCTTACACCCCATCGAAGCCCCACCTTGATTCAGTTCAAGGGGGGATGAGGTGGTAGAAAGACATTATGAAAAGTAAAATTAAATCAAGAAAAGTACTTATGGACGCAGGTTATTATGTAGGTAACCTGTGGCACATTGACGATGTTCAAGACAAGTTTAAGGATGTATCCGATGACGATGCACAAGACATACTCGATGAGGTGTTAACAAGCGATTGGATAACAGAAAAAATCCAAGAAGGGATTTATGACATTGGTAAAGAAAGGGGATACAATGAGAGAGACTAAAAGAATGTACAACGTGAGGTATGCGACCAAGTTTATTGAGGTTGTATCTGCACACTCCAAATGGGAGGCAGAGGACAGAGTATACCAAGAGAACAAACCAAGATATGCTTGGATAAGTAGGGACAAATTAAAGGCAACAGTAAAGAGATGATGTATAGATTAACAGACGGCAGATTAGATAGTGTACATATAGTTCACAGATTCGATGCAATCAGCAATTTTTTTGAGATAGAGTGGCTTGAGAATATTGACTCAACATTAATTATCAATGGAGTTGAGTTCGATATAGATTTATCCTCTGATGATAAGGGGATTGCATTAAAAGATATTGAACTATTCATTAGAGATAACGTAGATGATTGGGAGTTCTGTGAACTATATTAAAAATAAAATTATGGAAAATAAATTAAAGAAAATAAGAAAGCAGAACAGGATAGCGTTCGGTATGGTAACATATGTATTGGCACTATCTCTACTACTACCGATTGGATTCGGAGAGTTAACTATAACTATACCATTCGTGATGACGATGTCATTTATGATAGGTGTATCATTCACAATCTTTATCGCAAATAGTATATGAAAAGAGTAACAACAATAGTGATAGCAATATTTGTCATACTGCTACTATCATCCATCAGAGTGGATGTGTCTTCAAAGACACAGATAAAAGTACAGACTGAGCCAATAGAAGAAGAGGCAGAGGTAGTGGTATGGGATAGCTTTGTGGCAGCAGTCATCCAAGTTGAGAGCAGAGGCAATGACAATGCATACTGCCGCAAGGAGGATGCCGTAGGATGCCTACAGATACGTCCTATAATGGTGCGTGAGGTTAACAGGATCCTCAAGCTTAATGACATACAGATGCGATACACCTTGAACGATAGGTGGAGCAGGGTTAAATCATTAGAGATATTTGAGATAATGGCAGAGGAGGTTGAGTGCTGCGAGGACTTAACGAGGTTAGAGTTCTACGAGATAGTTGCAAGGAAATGGAATGGTGGACATAGAGGAGATAAGAAAAGGTCAACAAAAAAATATTGGAAAAAAGTAAAGGAAAAATTATGATAATAAAAACTAAAGATAACTTTATGTGGTTGGATATAACCGATAAGTTAAAGACACAATCAGCCATCAAAGAACTATGGCAAGCGTTTGACTTGTATGAGTTAACCGATGAGGAGCACGACTTTCAACTTGAAAGCGTTGATGAGGTAACAGAGGCACTAAAGCATTCAAGAGTATGTATAGAGATAGGATACCATAAGCAGGATGAATGGTTTCATAATGCAGACAAGATACTCAAGGATGGGTATTGGTATGCCAAGATAAATGACATAAAGTTCACATCGAGCATTGCAAATGTATAAATAAAGTATTATTATTGACGGATGAAAAGTAAGATGGATGCCTTGTGGCGAAAGATACTTACCCTAAAGATGAAGGGTGGAAGTGCTGAGGAGATACGGACTCTTCAGCAGATGGCTGACAAGCAGTTAGCAGATACATTGCAGGTAGCGATGGAAGATAATAGCTTCGCTAACTTTGTGGTTGGCTCACACATAGAGCCAATAGATGACACATCATTCTACGATGTATCAAAGCTACACGACAAGGCAGTTGATGTCATCGTATACCAAGACAAGTATTACATAGAGATACTTAGCAATGGGTACTATCTATACCGACCATCGGGCAAGGGATTTGGCAAGCGTTCAAAGAACTTAGAGACCATCGAAAGATATATACACAAGAAAATAAATTAGGAATTATAAAATGTTTAAACTAAATTTGTACCAATGGAAAATAAAATAGTATTGCACTACGCAAAAGGAAAGGATGTTAAGAAGATAGACATCCAAAGAAAAGAGTTAGCCGAAGAGGTTGACAGATTATGTTTTGCTAACGACACATCAAGTGACAAGGTTTATTTATTTATAGCACACGATGCAGACTACTTTTTGTTTGTAACTAAAAGCTACTTAGAGATAGAAGAACTAATCAAGTCACACAAAAGACTAATCGTACCCGAAAAGTTTCTTATTCAAGAGTTCGATAGCTTTGAGGCAGCATACAAGACAGCAATAGAAATGAAGAAGTAATGAAATCAACAGAAGAATTAATCAAAGAAGTAGGACGAGAGGTAGTGATGCTACTAATCGAAAAGAACAAGGCGTATGGAGACACGGCTAATCAGCCACCACAAATATTCTCAAAGCTATCTCCGATAGAGGCAATCCTCGCACGGATAGATGACAAGCTAAGTAGGATAAAGCAGGTGGGTGTGAACGACAAGACAGAGGACACGATTCTCGACTTGATAGGATACCTAATGCTATACAGAGTTCAGTTAGAAAAATTAAAATTAAAATCAAAGAAATAAAATTATGGGAAAATCAAAAGAATTATTTAATCAAATGCAAGAAGAGATGATGTATCAGTACACAGATGATGACTACAGATACGAGGAGTGGAGACGCAACAACAGAGAGAGACTAAGCTACCAAGAGACAGAGGTAGTATCAATCACGTTCAACAAGGACAAGGCATTGAATACTATCCTATCATCTATCAGCACTATAGTAAAGGACTACGAGGAGAAAAGAAAATGAAACGAGAGATATTCAATCAGTATGTAGAGAAGACCTGCAAGGTATTCAACATAGAGCCATCACAACTATTCAAAAAGAATAAGGCGAACACAATCGCAGATGCAAGACACCTATTGTACTACCTATGTAAGCACAGGAATATGCAATGGATACAGATACAAGAGTATATGAAGGACAACGGATATACCATAGCCCACTCTCCTATAATATACGGAGTTAAAAAGGTTACCGAAAAGGTAGAGTCTGATAGAGATTGGAAGACTATTGTAAATAGATTAAAGTAGATATGTATAGCTTGGAAGAAGTATTCAATCAGTCTAATAAAGACCGATACGCAGCCCGACTAAATGGTGTTGGATACATATCCAATACGCTATACGGAGTAAAGATTATAAGAGACAACATCACATCAGATGTGGAGATACTACACGCACAATTCAGCGAGGGTTACTACGCAGAACTAACTGAAGACCAAGTAAAAATATTTTTAGATAATGGTTGGAGGTTTGGAGTTTTTGTTGTAGCTTTGTCTAACTATTGTCTAAAGCTTGACTCTATTGAGAATAAAATAAAGGATGCGATGAGCAGGAGAGGAAGTAAAAAACTTGTTCAGATGCTCAAGGACAGACGAGATGAGGTATTGAAAAAGTACACAGAAATAAATAACAAATTAAATAAAATTAAAAATGGCAGAAATTAAAAACAAACAGTATATGTTCACCTTTGAAGGTGGCGGTTGGAACACGGTGTGGGCTAAAACTAAACGAGGTGCAATTAAAGCCGCTCTTAAAGAATACAAAGATTCAGATACTTTGAATCCTCGTATTGATTCTTTTCATAAAGCTACCGAAGAAGGTCTTCGTGCTGCATTGTCTCTTTTCTACTAAAAAAAAATAACAAATTAAATAAAATTAAAAATGACAACAACTAAAAAAACAACAACAAAAAAGCAGACTACTTTTGAGAAGTTATCTGCCATCAACGTCAACAAGTATGTTGAGAAGAAGAGTAACCTAACGTATCTGTCTTGGGCAAATGCGTGGAGTCTTACAAAGAGTAATTGCCCTGATGCCACCTATGAGATAGGCGAGATGTTAGTGGACAATGACTTAGGTATTATGTGCTACACATCTGTAACCATAGATGGAGAGACACTAACGATGTGGCTACCTGTAATGGATAGCAAGAATCAAGCGATGAAGAAGGTTTCATACTCCTACACTACACGATATGGAGAGAAGCAGGTTGCTGCTGCCACGGCATTTGATATCAATAAGACGATTATGAGATGCTTGGTAAAGAATCTTGCGATGTTCGGCTTAGGTATATACCTATACTCAGGCGATGACTTGCCACAAGATACGATAGCACAAGAGCCAATCAAGCCTACACCAAGTAAGTCAGAGGTAGTGGATACCGACTCCCCTAAGTGGGAGGCATTGGTAAATTTCTGTAAAGAGAACAAGGCTATCGGATACAATGCAGTAGTTAAAAAGATAAGTTCATCATACACACTTAGCGACAATGCACTCGCTGAGATTAAAAAGATAACTAAGTAGTATGGACGTATTAGAATTACTTAGAGATGACGAGCAGTATTACGGCTCGTTTGGGAAGCAGTACCTGTCTAACTCAGACATAGGCACACTACTGAATGACCCAACAAACTTCAGAAAACCACAGAATGATAATGTAAACTATCACAAGGGCAGATACTTTCATCAGCTAATACTTGAGCCTGAGAAGGCAAAGGAGACCAACTTTATTGATGTGTCAAGTAGGAATACAAAGGCATACAAGGAGCAGGTTAACGCCAATGCAGGTGGTATCATTATGCTTGAGAAAGAAGGACAAGAGATTAGAGACTGCGTCAATGCAATGATGGGTAACCTATCATTCTTTGAGGGTGTAAGGTCTGAGGGTGTAGAGTATGAGGTTCCTGCCATCACAACTATTGATGGATTCCAATGGAAGGGAAAGGCTGACATCGTATGTAACGATAAGCTAATTGACCTAAAGACCACAGGAGATATCACTCAGTTCAAGTGGTCAGCACGTAAGTATAACTACGATAGTCAATGCTACATATATCAGAAGCTATTTGGTAAGCCATTAGTATTCTATGTGGTAGACAAGACAACAAAGCAGCTTGGTATATACCATCCATCAGAGGAGTTTGTAGCAAGAGGCGAAGAGAAAGTAAAGAGAGCAGTATCAGTATATCATAAGTTCTTTGGTGAGAATCCAAAGGAGGATATAAATGAATACTTCATAACAGAAGAACTATAAAGTAAATTAAAATAAATATTATGTCACAAAAAGAAAAAGTATTTGCAGACGGCTTCTCATTCAAGAGAAAAGAGAATGCCCCCGAATTTGTCGTAGGACGACAGTCAATTAAAGTAGATGCAGCAATTGCATTCCTACAAACACACCAAAAGAATGGTTGGGTAAACCTCGACATCAAGATAGCAAAGGGAGGAAACTACTATTGCGAACTTGATACGTGGGAAGCACCTGCCAAGACCGAACAGGCAGCTCCTCAAGCCACAGCTACTACAGCGAAGGCGGATGATAGCTTGCCTTTTTAGGTTTTTTTAATTTCATATTTTTTGTTAAAGGGAGATTACACATCTCCCTTTTTTTACCTCCTTATAGGTGCAGACTTTGACTCTCCTATACTACTACTACTACTACTTATATACTTATTTATTTTTACTAAGAATTCTAAAAAAAAGTAAGCATTATAAGCACAGCTATTGATAACCAACAACTTAGATAAATAAAATTAACATAAATCAAACACAAGATGAACACAGATAATAAAAAACAAACACAAATGCAGCCAAGAGTAACAATATTTAAGAACATTAAAGAGACCGAAGCCCCTTTCCACAGGGAGTTAGAGGTGGTATTACTAAGAATTAAGAACGGAGCCACCAAGAAACTCGTAAAAGAAATAAGACAGACCAAGGATAAGATAGAGAGGAACGACCTAAAGAAAAGGCTTCCTGCTATATGCTTTAGTGGTATCTTCCAAAAGAGAAAGGATACATCTATAGAAGAGCATAGCGGAATCATCTGCCTTGACTTTGATGGATACGAGAAAAAGAAAATACTTCTCGAACACAAAGAGAGATTAAGCAAAGACCAATATGTATACTCAGTATTCATATCTCCATCGGGTAATGGTCTAAAGGCTTTGATAAAGATACCTGCGGATATAAACAATCACGTAAACTATTTCAACTCACTTGAGAAATACTTTGATAGTAAATACTTTGACAAGACATCAAAGAATATATCTCGTGTATGCTACGAGTCTTATGACCCATTGATTCACATCAATGATAAGTCATCTGTATGGGATACAATAGCAGAGCCTGAGTACAATGAGGTAGTAAAGAACAGAGATACACCAACGATACCAATCACAGATGAGAACAAGGTGGTTGAGATATTAGTAAAGTGGTGGACAAAGAAGTTTCCAATGGAAGATGGTCAGAGAAACCAACACGCATACATACTTGCTGCTGCGTTCAATGACTATGGTATAAACAAATCACTCGCAGGGTATGTACTAAACCAATTCGAGGATGCAGCGAACGACTTCTCTAAGGCAGAGATTGAGAGGACTATAGACTCAGCATACTCTCAGACTGCAAACTTTGGAACAAAGTATTACGAGGATGAGGACAAGGTAAATGCTATAAAGGCTAAGATGATGAGGGGTGTATCAAAAAAGGAGATTCGCCTTCAGTTAGAGGATGCAGGGATTGATGGCGATAGTATTGAATCTGTAATAAATATAATTGAGAAGGAGAATGCACAGCAAACCTTTTGGGAAAAGAATGACAAGGGTGTTATAAAATTAGTACACTTTAGCTTCAAGAAATTCCTTGAGGACAATGGCTTCTACAAATACTGCCCCGAAGGCAGCAAGAACTATGTGTTTGTAAAGGTTACAAACAATCTAATTGACCACACATCAGAGAAAGAGATTAAGGACTACGTCTTAAACTACCTCATAGAGTTAGATGACCTTTCGATATACAACTACTTTGCAGACTGCGTAAGGTACTTTAGGGAGGAGTTCCTTACCCTACTATCAACCATCGACATTTACTTCATTGAGGACTCTAAGGATGCCTCGTTTATATATTACAATAACTGTGCAGTAAAGATTACTAAGGATGGCATTGAGCCAATTGACTACCTTGACTTGGGTGGATACGTTTGGAAAGACCACGTAATAGATAGGAAGTTCACGATGTGTGATGCAGAGGGTTCAGACTACAAGGTATTTATATCTCGTATATCTAACGATGACAAGCAAAGGGTTCAGACTATGGAATCAACGATTGGCTTTATGATGCACGGACATAAGAACCTTAGCTACTGCCCTGCTGTTATACTTAATGACGAGGTAATGAAGGAGACTCCCGAAGGAGGTACAGGAAAGGGATTGTTTATGAACGCACTATCACAAATGAAGAAGCTCGTAGTGATTGATGGAAAGCAGTTTGCATTTGAGAAATCATTTCCATACCAATTAGTGTCAGCAGATACACAGATACTATGCTTTGATGATGTCAAGAAGAACTTTGATTTTGAAAGGCTGTTTAGTGTAGTAACCGAGGGTATGACATTAGAGAAGAAGAATAAGGATGCAATCAAGATACCATTCTCAAAGTCTCCTAAGATTGGGATAACAACTAACTACGCAATAAGAGGTTCGGGTAATTCATTTGCAAGACGCAAGTGGGAGGTAGAGTTACACTCTGCATACAATAAGAACTACACTCCGCTTGATGAGTTTGGAAAACATTTCTTCTCCGAGTGGGATGATGATGAGTGGTGTCTGTTTGATAACTATATGATATTCTGCCTACAAGGATACCTAAGTACAGGTTTAATTGAGAGCGAGTCAGCGAACAAGAGAGTTAAGGACTTAGGTCAAAAGACACATCACGAGTTCATTGAGTGGTGTGGATTAATCCAAGGTTCTGAAAAACCTGAGTCATTAGAGACAGGTATAAGGCTTGAGACAATCAATCTCTATAACGAGTTCAAGAGAGACTATCCTGAACAGCAGCACCTAAGTGCGATTGCGTTTAATAGATGGCTCATAGAGTATAGTATATATCTCACAGGGGAATCGCCAAAGATAGGTCGTACTTCATCAGGTAAGTGGATGCAAATAAAAAGAGTGAGTACCATAAACTTTTAATAGGATATGGATAAGGTACGCATATTAAAGGGAGAGTATAAGAGTGGGATAACCAAAAGGATAGCAGGATTTTCAGACGAGATGATGCATAGACAATGCGAGATATTCCACAATATTATATTCAGAACTAAAGAAAAGAAGGTGGGTCGAGGTCGGGCTGCACACATCGTAAAGACAAGAGTCTACGAATCAAATAATAAATTAGATGCTAAGACCAAGGCATCACTAACACACTACAAAGAACTGATGAAAAAACCAAAACAAATTAAATTCAGAGATTATCAAGAGGAGATAATATCAAAAGGCACACAGATACTTATGCAGCACGGCTTCTTATACTTAGCTATGGAAGTGCGGACAGGTAAGACACTTACAAGTATGGGGATATCGCAGCTTATGGGCTGTGAGAATGTCCTGTTCATAACAAAGAAGAAGGCAATCAGTAGTATTGAGAATGATTTCAATCTACTCAGACCCGACTACAACTTAGTGGTTATAAACTACGAGTCACTACACAAGGTTGATAGTTCAATTAAGTTTGATGTTATCATCTGCGATGAGGCTCATAGTATGGGAGCATACCCTAAGCCAAGTGGAAGAGCAAGGGCAGTAAGGGATATGATTAAGAAGACCAAGGCATCCGTGATACTGCTATCAGGCACACCAACACCTGAGTCTTATAGTCAGATGTACCACCAAGTATATGCCATACCATCTAACCCATTTAATAAGTACGCATCGTTCTATAAGTTTGCTAAAGACTACGTGATAGTAAAGCAGAGAAAGATAAACGGATTATTTATCAACGAATATAAGAACGGGTTGACTACTATATTGGACAAGATGAAGCCATACACTATTGCATACACTCAGAAGGAGGCAGGGTTCAAGGTAGACACACGAGAGCACGTACTTGAGGTAGAGATGTCAGACCTAACACACAGCATAGCAGGCAAGCTAAAGAAGAACCTAGTAGTAGAGGGCAAAGAGGAGACCATACTTGGTGATACTCCTGTCAAGCTAATGATGAAACTACATCAGATATACTCAGGCACAGTTAAGTTTGAGTCAGGCAACTCTAAGATTATAGACTTGAGTAAAGCCAAGTATATACACGACAACTTTGCTGATGCCAAGATTGGTATCTTCTATAAGTTTAAAGAAGAGTTGAACGCATTGATGGAGGTGTACGGAAAGGATAGCCTAACCACAGAGCTTAGTGTCTTTGAAGACACAGACAAGTCGATAGCACTACAGATAGTGTCAGGGCGTGAGGGTATCTCACTACGACAGGCTGAGGCTCTTGTCTATTACAACATAGACTTTAGTGCTACATCTTATTGGCAGAGCCGGGATAGGATGACAACCAAGGATAGACTTGAGTCAGATGTATATTGGGTCTTTGCTAAGGGTGGCATAGAGAGAGATATATATAAAGCTGTCAGCAAGAAAAAAGATTATACTGTTAACCATTTTAAAAAGGATTTACTATCTTTGTGATATGAGCGAGCAGAAGATTCAGACCAAGAGAATTAAACAGCTCGAAGCAGAGGGTTACTATGTGATAAAGCTAACCACTACAAATAAGAATGGTATACCTGACCTGTTGGCTATACCACCACACACAGATGTTTTATTTAGCGAGATAAAGACTCCCAAGGGAAAGCTATCTTCGCTTCAAGAGTACAGACTAAAAGAATTAGAAGGATATGGATTCAGAACAGAGGTATACAGAGGGTGATGAGCATCCAATGGTAGGAAGACTTGAGATGGATGGGTGGTTCTTTGAAGCCCTATCTGATTTCTCAGACTACTCAGACGATATACTCACACAGCTTGTTGAGGTTACAGACTACCTACCGATAGAGGATAGATGGGCACAGCAGATGGTTGGTGTGGTAAAGGGAAAGTCTCCATTATTCTTTCGCATAGAATTTTTAAACACGGCAGGGGAACTACCATTGCTACTTGACTTTGAGTCTATTGACTCAGACACATACTTAGATTACGTTAACTTAAATAAATCAATACAATTTTACTTAAATAAAAAAAAATATGACAACACAAACACAGACACAGACAGCTAAAGAGACACAGAACTCAGTAAGAATGAACGCATTGAAGGACATTATCCAACACCACTTAGGCGTGGATGTAATAAAAGATAAGTCCCGAACAAAAGAAAAGGTAGAGGCACGTATGATGTTCTCCTACATAATGCACGAGAAAGGTTACGGACCATCAGAGATAGGAAGGTTCCTAAAGAAAGACCACACAAGTATTATCCACTACTTAAAAACATTTGAGTGGTACTTGAAAACAGACAAGGCATTGAGCGAAGACTACGCTGTTGTTAGGAAATCGTTCGTAAATGACTTGGGTCACATATTTGAATTTACAAATTCAGAGTTAACTAAGGAAATCTTTTTTTTGCAAAACAAAATAAATGAATTATATTCCGAGCAGAAACAATTAAAGGATAGCATTGAATCATCTTACAAGACAAAGGGCAGGCTCCAAGATATATTTAAACTTATACAAGAGCGAACTCGAATTGGGGCAGAAGATGAGGTGCTAAAGAAGTTAACTCATTTCTATAACGGATTACAATAATACAATGGCAAAACCATCAGCATACGACAGAGAGAGAATAGCTCACATTAACTATCTGATGGACACAATCAACGACTCTTCTAATGTTATATACGAGTCTTTAGTTGACCGAGAATTCAAGCCACTAAAGAAAGAACTAAAGGACTTAATCTCTTTTCTCAGGGAGATTGAGTCTTCATTAGAAGATGAAATATAACTACAATTTTTTTTTCAAGGAGCAAGAGCTGTTCGACTTTCTAAAGGAATACTTTGTTGAAGACTTAGAGAAGTCTGAGGATAAGATGTCTCGTCACGATTGCATATCAAAGGCATACGAGATGGACATAGAGTTGAAGTGCAGACGAAAGCACTACGATGGTCTAATCATTGAGAAGAAAAAGTATGATGCACTAATGAAGAGGGCTAAAGAGAATAGCACAAGACCCGTATACATAAACTCTACACCTGAAGGGGTGTGGGCTTTCTACTTACTAAAGTATGGGGATGTTGAGTGGGAGATGAAAGACCTACCAAGGCATACTGATTTTAATGGAAGGAATAATATCTCCAAGGAGATAGGATACCTCGACATATCTAAGGGCGTTAAACTAACTTAATAGAATGAACAGTAATCAAAAAAAATACTTAGAATTTACAGCAGCATTGGCATTAAACTCAATGCTACTGTATGTTCTGTATAGGGTAGTTACTTCTTTGTAAAAATATTATTTTCCTCCTTGGAATCCTTGGAAACGTCTGCCTCCTTGGAATCCTTGGAAACCTCTGCCTCCTTTAAATCCTCCTTTAGATTCCTTCTGTCCATAACCCGGTCTGTATGACTTGCTTACACCAATAGCATCGTACCCAGCACTCTCTTTATCATCTACATCATCTACTAATAAGTTGTATAGTGCAATGGGAGCATCTGATTTTGCCCCGGCAGCAAATTCTATAACAGTTTTAGATACTGCTTTAATATACTTAGGGTCATTTTTATTTTCTTTTTCAGCTTTTTTTAGGTCTGTTTTAACATCTTTAACTATTGTAACAATAGGATTTATTGCACCATCGCTGTCAAATTTATTTAGCATTGACTCTAAAGCTGCACCCAAAATTGGTACTTTATAAAGAAGATTTAGACCTAACATAGCTTCAGCAATCTTACTAAGGGCATACTCTCTATCTTCTTCATCACTCGATAAAAGTTGTGGTAAATGAGCCACAGCCGTATAAACTCCTGAACCAATAGAATAGTTAAGCGCTAACTTTCTATAATCCTCCATCTTCCCCGGTTTTCCTTTTAGTATTTGTTTATATATACTATTTACAGCTTGAACAGAATTGTTTAAATTAAGGTATACCACACTTCCAAAAAGAGTAAATGCTTTTAAAATTGGCTCATCAGTTAGTTGAAGTCTATTCTTATCTGTATTACGGGTACTCCCCTGAGTTTCATTGTACTTATTAAAAGCCTCAAGGGCTTCTGCTTTACTCATACCATTCTTTATATTTCTATTATAAGCTGCCTTATACCCCATTATCCCTACTATATCTCCTATAGCATTGAATATATTTTTAGCTGAAGAAAAACCTCTTGCGACTTTACCCTTTATGCCTTGGCTTCTGATAAGCTTACTTGGAGATATCCTTCCACCTGACTCAATCCCTGCTATATCTCCACCCAAAGACTTTCTGATACGCTTTTTAAATGTAGCTGATATATCTTTAGATTGTTTTATCTGCTTAGGTAAGGTAGCTAATACTTCAGATATATCGTAAGCAAATCCCAATATATCACGAAACGGTATATTTTTTCCATCACGTTTGAATTTATAGCTTGTGAAGCCAAACAAAATACTTGAAGCCTGCCTTAACGCTTGCTGTAAATTTAACGCTAAGAAGTAACCTTGTATATTTCTATATATAGTTGATATGAATTTGTTATTACCTGTAGCTCCCGAATTAGGGTTTATTGAAATTCCTAAGAAAAAATCAAGAAGTGGTTTAGTTGATGTCTCTTCTAATATAGCTTGAACATCAGCCGAATTATAGACATCACTTAATTCTCTAACACCTTCGGCATATGCTTTAACTCGTTCTGTAGTTGCTATATGATTTTCAAGAATATCAAGAAAACTTCTACCTTTAACTTCTAAATCACTTTCTGAATTTAATAAGGGTTTAAGTGCGGTAACATACTCTTGTTGAAACTCACTTCTAAAGTCTGCTCCTGATGACTTATCGGTCAAATCAATATCACGTACAGCTCTTCTTGGAAAATAGTTTTCTCTTTTAAGGAAGTCCTCACCCATTTCATTTTTATATATAGGGGCAATCTCAGAATAAACTTTACTACTTAAAAAATCTACTATACCTTCAACTATAGCTACTTGTTCGGTACCAATAAACTCTTTTACTTTTTTTATTTTTTCATTAGTATAACCTTGCCTTTCTAATAACTCTCTTGATGATTTTGCAGACTCTCCTCCATCAGTATTAAGCCACATTGCATAAAGGTTCATTGCCTCTTCTTTATTTAAGTTAACTTGAAGCGGTGTTCTTTCACCCTCATTATTCTTATCTGTAATACCATTTATTTCTATCTTCTTTGTTCCTAATGAAAACTTCCACTTTCTGTAAGTTTTGTTACCACCTAAAATATTATTAATAATTGAGTCTACATCTTTTTCTTTTTCAAGTATTCCTTTTGTCGTAGCCTCTTCCATTCTATTAAGTTTGTTATAGAATAAATTAGTAAACATACCTTCTTTACCTCTATCCAATATGTTAAGAATAGTTTTACTATTTGAAACATAGTTTTGCATAAAATCTATAACACTCTGAACACCTGCCTTTGTACTTTCTTTGCTCTTTTTCACATAATTTGAAAGCATAGATTTAAGACCACTCACCACACCATCCTCTTTTAAAGACTTAAAAATTATCTCTGAATCGGCTTTCCTTGTTGGTTTTGATTTAAGTCTTCCGTCAGGGTGGTAGATATCGGGAAAGTCTTTCTTTATCTGAGTATTAAAATCTTTTATTATATCCTCTGTGCTTTGTGTGGGAGTTGTATCTTCTTCCGCCATTTGCTGACGAGTAGCAGGTTTGTCTTTTCTTCTTCTCCATTCGCTTTGCAAATCAAGTTTGTCACCAAAAGTAGCATACCCACCTATAGACTCTAAGTTGCCTAGTGACTCAACATTAGAGTCATTAAAATAAGCCTCCCTACCTATATACTCTAGGTTGCCTAATGACTTAACTTTAGAGTCATTAAAACTAGCATACCCACCTATAGACTCTAAGTTTCCTAATGACTTTACATTAGAGTTCTTAAACCTAGCATTTCCACCTATATACTTTAGGTTACCTAATGACTCAATATTAGAGTCTTCAAAATAAGCCTCCCCATTTATAGACTCTAAGTTGCCTAATGACTCAACTTTAGAGTTATAAAAATCAGCATACCCAACAATAGACTCTAGGTTACCTAGTGACTTAATTTTAGAGTTACTAAAAGTAGCATCCCTACCTATAGACTTTAAGTTACCTAATGACTCAACTTTAGAGTTCTTAAAATTAGCCTCCCTACCTATAGACTTTAGGTTGCCTAATGACTCAACTTTAGAGTTATAAAAATTAGCATCCCTACCTATAGACTCTAAGTTGCCTAAGTCTTTTATATTAGAGTTCCTAAAATAAGCACTTCCACTTATAGACTTTAGGTTGCCTAATGACTCAACTTTAGAGTCATTAAACCTAGCATCTCCACCTATAGACTCTAAGTTACCTAATGACTTTACATTAGAGTCTTCAAAATCAGCCTCCTCACCTATAGACTCTAAGTTGCCTAAGTCTTTTATATTAGAGTTACCAAAATAAGCAAATCCACCAATAGACTTTAAGTTTCCCAATGACTCAACTTTAGAGTTCATAAATCTAGCATCACTACCAATAGACTCTAAGTTGCCTAAGTCTTTTATATTAGAGTTCCTAAAATAAGCAGTTCCACTTATAGACTTTAGGTTGCCTAGTGACTTAATTTTAGAGTTACTAAACCTAGCAGTTCCACCTATAGACTCTAGGTTACCTAGTGACTCAACTTTAGAGTCATCAAAATAAGCCTCCCTACCTATAGACTTTAGGTTGCCTAATGACTCAATATTAGAGTCTTCAAAATAAGCACCTCCACTAATAGACTTTAGGTTACCTAATGACTCAACTTTAGAGTTCCTAAAATAAGCATTTCCAACAATATACTCTAATTTGCCTAAGTCTTTTATATTATAGTTCTCAAAATTAGCATCCTTTTTAGAGATTAAATATTTGGTTGCATTGGGGTCAAATTCCATCATACCAAATGCAACAAATCCTCTCATTTCAGGATTCAGTTTGTCTTTTCTAAATATATCTTTTAATTTTGTAACAAAACCATTCTCCCCATAGTCTGTGTTATATTTGTCACCTTCAGAAATTATATCTGTATAATCTATTATTTCTTTTTCACCTATACCATTTGTTTTTATATTTTCAATAAGCTTCTTAGCTTTCTTATTGAATGAAATAGAATTTAACCACTTCTTCCCACTATCGTTAGGTATATTATTCTTTAGAAACTTTTCAGCAACAGGTAGCATATCACCTTCTAAGTCTTGTTTAGATGAGGCGTTTCCTCTAACCTCACCAACTTCGTTTCCTTCCATTCTTATAGCTATCCTTGGAGTTTTTCCCGTAACATACACATAAAAATCACCATCTCTTAGTTGACTCAATGCATTTGTTTTTGTACACCAATAAGTATCCTGAACTAACTGAGAAAGAGAGTTGGATGTTTCTTCTATGTTTGTAGCTTGAGGACCTCCATCAAACTTTAGCCATTTACCCTTGTCTGTTGTTTTTATTTTAGATGCATTGATTATGTTTTTTAAGTTTTCTTGCTGTATCTCAACATAACTCTTTAACAAATTCTTGCTATCGCTTGCATAAAGCGTAGCTAACGTACCTGCATCAAACGGAGAAATATTTCTTGTAGTGGTATTAGTCCTCTTCTTGTACTTTAAACTCTTTAGGTCATAATTATTTGTAAGAACAGCGTCTAACATCAGATACTTAAATGCATCACTATAGTCAGATTCTTTAAAATATGATACCCATTGGTTTGCCGTCTCATCCTGAGTTGCTATTAGTTTAGACATAAACCTCTTTCTTGCCTCATCTTTTTCTATATCCTCTTTAAGTCGATTTATTATATCAGTAGGTAGACCGTCTTCAATGGCTGCGTCAATGTCAAATTGCATTAACCTCGTTATCTCATTACTGTCACTACTCAATAGATATGATTCGTAGTTTTTATATAACGTATTAAGACTCTCTTTTATTTTCTTATCAACACCCTCTTTGTTAAACTTAACACCTGACAATCCAATGCTGTTCATAGCCTGAATTGTTCTTGCATCACTTATACCAATCTTAGAAAACTTAATAGCATCCTTTTCAGTAAAGTTTATAAGCCCCTTCTGCTGACGTACCATAAAATTTTGCTGACGAGTAGCTTTTGCTACCTTAGGTATTGCACCATCAAGCTTCTGTACAATAACACCTCTACTTCCAAAGCCACCTTTATTTTCTACCTTTACTTTGTCTCCTAGTACATCTTGAATGTATTCAACGAGTTCATTACCATCAAATCCTTTTTGATATACGTCTACAATACCACCAACTTTTTTTCTTTTGATGATATAACTTTTTTCTTCAGGACCTAACTCAAAGTTTTTTGCACTATTAATATCTCCCTTAAAACCTCTTGTGCTAATAACCGCAGTACCACCCGGCTTTAAATTACTGTAGATGTCTCGTACAATACCATCTCTAATTTCTTTAGGTACAACATTCAGTACATTCAGAGATACAATAGCATCGTATTTTTTATTTATATCTTCAACCTTGGTGTATGTTACAGGCTTATCACCCTTCCATCTTTCAGGATTTATTTCATACGAATCAACCTTACTTCCTAATGTCTTTGACATTGCATCTGTTCCAAGTCCAAGCCCTGCACCAAAGTCTAACACCTCACCTTTTATATCTAGGTTTTTTAGGATGTTTGCAGCTTTTACATAGCTACCTGTGGTGGTTGCTACTTGTGTAGTACCCGAAGCTTTAGACAATGCCTTATCTATTTTCTGTTGTCTACTGCTTTGCTTACCATTGGGTGCTAACCTTTCTGTCCTCTGCTGACGAGATTGGCGAGTAGTAGTTCCTTGGTCTTTTAAAAAAATTTGGTCCTCTCTTGCTACGTCTTCTGTTGATTCTAATAATGTATTTCTACGTTGCTCAGGAGTCATATCTATCCGTTTCTGAACATTACGAGCCTCTACTTCACCTGCTAATCTTTCGTATTTTTCAAAAGAAGTAAGATTGTTGTTTTTTAAAGTTTTATAAACAGTAGTTTTATTTATATCTACACCTCTGCTTAACTGTTGCTCTAATACAGAGGCAAGAGTTACTACTGTAGGTGAAGGTTTCTCTCCAAAAGTTTCCTCATATTTCTTTGCTGCATCGCTATCATATGTTATATTAAATCCCTTTTCAGGATTTTTCATTGCAACGTCTTTAGCAAAAGACCGAAGAGCATTAACATTTCCAAATGACAATGTGTCTATTTCATTTTCAAATATTTCAGTATTCCCTCCTTTAGCAAATCCCTCTCTACCCTGTATATAGTGTTGAATCTCGTGTAAAAGTACAGTTGATATCTGTTCATTTGTAGAATTACCCGGCTGTATATTGATGGTTATAGTTTTAAATAATGGGTCATATTCAGCAAATACTTCTGTACCTCCTCTAACTTCTTCAAAGTATACCTTAATGTCAGATATAGGTGGATAATTATCATTTCTTTTGAAATCCTCAACACTACCATCATCATTTAAAATGTCTACTTCTTGAGTAAATCGAGTAGAATAAGAATCAAAAAGTTTTTCATTATTAATAACATCACTTAGCTTACCACTATACAATCCAGATGGTATTCTTTTTAAGTCTTTGTATGAAAAATCATCTTTTATTAATACATCATCAATCTCGTATCTCCACTTACCATCAGCACCACGCTCCCATCCTGTAGCTACACGAATATCTGTAGAGGACTTATTAGCCTTCTCCATCTGATTAGCTACCATATAATTATCTGACACATTATCAGATAACTCCGCACTCTCCCCTATAATTTGCTGACGAGACTGAGGGGTTGATTTTTTTTCTGCTATTTGTTTTCTCTTGCTTACTTTTCGTATGCCTGAACCATAGGGTGCAATAACTTGAGATGCTTGTGATTTAGATAAAAGCTTTTCTCTCATAGCTTCAGGCATAATGTTAAGTGCATCAATCTTCTTGTTTGGTACACCAACTACTTCTCCTTCTATCGTGTTCTCATATGTTGAATGATTCGAACCTTCCCTTACTCCTGTTGGTTTAAGAACTAACATAATGTCATTCTGTTCAAATCCATTCTCTGCATAGAAACCATCCCTCATTGTGTTTAGGTCTGTATATCCATTAATAGAATTTACATACTGAGTAAACTTAGCGTTGGGTGTGTTTTGAGAATTATTTAATGCTATTAAAAAAGGCTTTCTATCTGTGCTTTCTCGTAACTTCTCCCAAGAATTATACTTTCCAAGATTTTCTTTTATTACTTTAATAGGATTTGTTTCTAAAGATTTTTCTTTAAAGGTATTGAAGTCTCCAAGCTTAGAAGTTATAAAATCGTAAGCACTTTTATTAAATAGTTTACTCACAGTAGGAGAGCCACTTATAATAAATATATATTCAGCCTTTGATATATTGTTTTCAATGCTTTTTATTGGCATACTACTTGCCCAAATATCATTAGGGTTCTGATGTGCAAAACTTGGTCCACCATCTATACCCATCTCTTCGTCAATACCTAATTGGTCTGCCACCCAAAACCAAACCTTTTCGTCTTTTTCAGCTATCTCATCTACTAAGGCATCAATGTCTATACTTTTTTCTTGGCTAACTAATGAGTTCTCATAAGAGTCTTTAAATCCAATCTCAGCTATTTGTTTTCTCGTAGATGGTTTTACTATAGTAGTTGGGTTACCTACAGGATTTGTCCCTTGGTCTAATTCTTCTATCGCTCTAATTTCAGAGGGTTCTATTACCTCTCCCTCTACGGTCTTTTTAGCTATGGTATTGATAAGGTCTATTACACTCTCATCTGTTTTACCAAAGTCAGTACCCAACTTTATACCAAATCTATTAGCAAGATTTTTAAAGAACTCTATAATTGAATTTTTTGCAGGTTTAGATAAGGTGCTGTAACCAAATTCCTTGGATGCCAATAAACCAATTAACTCTGATATTCTTTCTTCATCTTGAAGCTGTGCTTTTTTACCTGTATATCGAGCTGCAAATTTATCTATAGCTATTGCCAATTCATTGTTATCGGGCAATGTCTTCCTTACAGAATCGACCATTTTTTTAGCAATTTTTTGAGCAGCCTCATCATTCTTTACTTTATTAAGAAGGACTGCGTGAAATACTTCGTGAGGCAATGTAGATATTGTGGCGTTACTTAAATTAACGTGAATTATATCTTGAACAGGGTTGTACTCCCCACGACCTTCACCTGTTTTGGCATACTTTAGATACTCATCGTTACTTTCGTGTAATATAATCTTTGTCTCAGGAATTATCTTGGATATAGATTTAGCAGCTTTTACTGCAACTGCTGTCACTCGGTTTCTAAACCTACTCTTCTTTTGCGTACCCTCTCCGGTTTTATTTATACTTAGATTACCTGAAACTTTGTTTACATCTTCTGAGGGTTCACCTTCAAAGAATGTTTCTATTACTTCAGCTTTTTCTTCCTCGACTTGCTGCTCAGTTTTGTCGACTTGGGATTCAGCCGGTTCGGTAAAAGTTCCTTTTGGGGGTACTGTTCCTCCCATTGTTGGGCTACTTTCGGCAGGTTTTGGTGCATCCACCGTCTCTGTGCTTTGCTCTTGAATGCCATATCTATATTTAACTTTTTCTATTTCGTTGTCATAATAATTGTTAATTGCTTCGGTATCTTCATTGTTAATATCATTTGCTAATTCCTCGGCTCGTTTAGATTCTATTTCTGATATATCGTTTTTTTCTACTCCCTTTTTTATTTTATTATTAAGTATTGTTTTAGTATCATCATCATTAATAACCTCTGCATTTAGTTCAGCTAACTCCTTATAATCTGATTTTTCTACTGCTTTTAAAAACTCATTTTTTGTTACCGGAACAACCCTACCTCTAATACCTTTCTTTATTTTATACTCAGGTAATCCTTCTCTTATATCTGTGGCAGATGCTTGCTCTGTAGCAGATAGAACACCCTCACCTGCTAATATAACCTGCTCCTCTTGAGGGATTAGATTGCCTGTCTCAACCGTAGATGCAAGCTCCGCATCTATCTCTCTAATCTTTTCACCGAATATAGACCTTCTATTTTTAGTTGAACTCAGGTCTTCTTTTGCTGCAAGAAGCGTCATTATCCTCGCTCTAACTTTTTTATTCTTATTAGCTAATCCTGCAATAACAGATAATTCTTTAGCATCTCTTCTTAGTCCTACATTCTTTTGTATTCTTTGGTTTGTCTCAGGAGATATCTTACCTAAGCGTTGCATATTATTTGCCCAATCTGTAATTCTCTTATCTGAAGAAAGCTCTTGGGATATGAAGTTTATATCTGTAAGCTTGTTGGCTAAGTCTATTCTATTCTTAGCTCTTGTTTGATTTGCTACATTAATCATAGCATTTGCTTGCTTTGAACCTGCTGACCCTAACGTTTCCGAAAAGACGTCCTTCATATCTAAATCGTCACCTACACTCTTCTGTGCAAGCCCTTCTCCTACTCCTTCGAGAAGAGGGTCCATAACTAAACGCTCTGTTACTGCTGCGGCAATCCTCTTACCTCTTGAAGCCAAACTCCCTACTTTAAACATTTTACCTGCCATCCCACCGGAAAACGCATCGGCAAGACCAATTACAGCACCTCTTGTTCCTCCACGTTCCAATCCCCTATCCCAAACTCTTTGGTCTTGTAAAGCTATTGCTAAAGACCCCGGCTCCGTTACTTTGTATCCAAAAAACTTTACCGCTTCCAATAACTCATTTGTATATTCCATTGCCGCATTAACAGCAGCTTGACCTATTACAAAACCTTTAGCAACCCCGGACACCGTACTTACTAATCCTGCTTGTGGTCCTGCTGCGAATCCTTGTGCTCCCATTGCTCCCCCTGCTGCTGTTGTAGCAGGTATTATTTTCATCCCTAATGGTAACATTTGAGATATTGATGAAGCAGCAAGAGATGCCATAAGCTCAATTGGATTATCTAAAAATACATCAAGACCTGCTGTACCTCCATAACTTTGCTCCCATCTCTTCATCGCACGAGACTTTTTTTCAGGTTTTTCAGATAGCAATTTTGAAATCTTTGTAGCAACATCATAAATAGATTCTTCGTCATCAGGTATTATGCCTACTGCTAATTGAAGTAAGTATTCTCCTGCCTTACCTTGGGCTTCTGCCGACTTGTAAGCTTCCATAACACCCTCATAATTATCTAGAAGTTCAAGATTGTTCTCTGTATCAAAACGAGTTGAAAAATATAATTTAGAGTTTTCGTAAATATCTGCTGCTATTTGTTGTTGGTCTTTAACCTCGATAAGTTTTTTTATAATATTCTCTTGACTCTCAGCCTCCCCTTTGGTTTTAGGATTGTATTTTAATAACTCTTTATAGCCGAAGCCAAACAGGTTATTTGAAATAACATCTAACTCATCAGTAGTCTCCTTAGCTTTATTGTTTATTGATACAGCCTTATCAATGCGTTCTTTATTTTCACGTATTACGGATTGGTCATAGTTATCCCTTGCTAATTCGATATCGTCATCAAGGTATTCGTCTGAAAGTTTTTCTCTTTCATTGTCTAACTTATTATAAATTTCGTCAATGTTAAGACTAATCTCTCCATTATAATAAAGTGTTGGTCCATACTTTTCTTTCTCCTTATCTGTTAAGTCTTCAAATCTTTTCTTTTTAGAAGGATTTTTTCTGTAATCATCAATGAATCTTACAAAGTCAGTTAACTCTTCATACTCATCATACAAAGACATATCATCTTCGTAGCTTCTTCCCGGATTTATCTTGCTATAATTATCTATTGCTTTTAATTCAATACTCGTATATCCCTTTGATTTTCTCTCTTCTTCTTTTTTTATTTTTTCTTTTTCAGCTTCAATCTCTTCTTTATATAGTATTTCATTGTAAAGATAATTTACATCTTCCCCGGATTCTTTTCTTTCAAAATATTCTTTTTGTTGTTCTTTTTTTATAGCGTACTCTTTTCCCTCTTCTACAACAGCTTTGGCTTCTTCTTCCATTAGGGCTTGACCCATTGGGATATCTAATGCAGTAGCATCGGATTGACCGAATTTCTCGTATTCAGGGAATGTGGCAACGTCTGCTGCTGCTGCCTCTTCTTCGGAGATTCCTACTACGTCTTCTTCTAATGCCTGCTCTTCAGGAACTTTCTCGTAAAACTTTTTAAAATCAGCTATTTCTTTTTCTGTTTTCTCCTTTGGCTCATCTACCCTTGGCTTGTCAAGGTAAGGCTCGTCAAGAGTCGTGAACGGTGAATCCACAGAACCATCTGCCGAAGACGATTCCATACCGCTTTTTTTTTTAACAGGAGGGTCTACTGTTGTAGATACTTCCTCTATAAATCTATCTACAGGAAGTTCAAAGTCTTCATCTACACCACTCAACCAAGTATGCATCCGTGCAGCATAGGCAGGATTTGTTGATATTTTTTCTCTAAAAGATTCAAGATTAAACTTTCCTGAAAATGATTCATCCTTTGATGTGATGTTTTTGTATAAATCGTCTATATAATTCTCGTTCATCTTATGTTATTTATTTTGTAGGTGCTGCTTTTCTATTCATAAAAGTCTTGTATCGTTCATTCCCCGGTTTGGTTTTATAACGTCTTAGTTCAATCAATGATGGATCTGTAAGTTCCTTAATCTTACGAGCAATTTCCTGTCTTACATTTATAGCAGGTTCCCCCTCTATTTTTACTGTTATTTCTTTTTCTTGCTCATCTCCCGAAGTATTAACAAATTTATATTTAATATTAAGGTTATTACCATTAGCCTTAAAATCTAAACCTGATTGGGCAAATCTTGCCTTAAGTATAGGCGCTAAGTTATTTAGTGATTTATCTTTAATACCTTCATCACCTACAACACTTGCATCAACATAATCACTAAACTCTCTTTGTGCTTGCTCCTCTTTGCTATATTCAGGAGTTACTGTACTTCCTTCAGCAGGTACGTCTGAATATGGGTTTTCGCCTTCCTTATTTGAAAAATCTGATATATCTTTTAAAGTAAATTCTGTATAACCACCCGGCAATAAATAATTAAAATAAGATGCAAAAAAAGCTTCTTTTTCCATTGGCTTACCACTTGTATCCAATGCCTT
>Ga0208796_1000060_pt1 | contig 34735 bp, 40 predicted proteins | sample ColrivemetaGS725_FD_187604 | JGI IMG/M metagenome (GOLD analysis project Ga0208796, IMG submission 187604) | Estuarine microbial communities from the Columbia River estuary - Flood tide ETM metaG S.725 (SPAdes) (version 2) | ecosystem: Environmental > Aquatic > Marine > Intertidal zone > Estuary... | reverse complement strand
TCCTTTATCAGTTAAAGACAACGCACCGCCTATACCAGCTCCCACATTACCAACTCCTTTTGTGAGGGCTATTTGAAACATCATATCTGTTACAATACCTGTACCTTGTATAACCATTCCTGCTGTGGAAAATGATGTCCCCTTTACTCCTTTGGATAGCACTTCTTTTTGAATATAATTCAATTCACTTGGAGTTAATACATTAGTAACTCTTATTCCTAAGTTTTTATCATATACTTGACCTTTATCATCAACCAAATATGTAGTTCCATCTATATCTTTTTCCTTACCACTTGCGTAAGTGTATCGCATGAAGTCTTCTCTTTCTAGTTCGGTTTCAGCTTGATTCATTCTTACTTCATCAGCAACGCTGTCTAATCCAAATAAATCATATGTACCAGCACTAAAAGTACTCAATCTGTCCTCTAAAGACCTATATCCTTGCTTAAAAGCTTGACCAACCCCTTTAACCTCTCCATTTTTCATGTCTTGATAAAGCTCTTCGTTTGCTACGTCTCTTTCCTTTAACTTGGATGTAATTATTGGAAAGTCTTTTTCTATGAATTCACCTAATTGTTCGTCATCTACACCTGAACTAAATGAAATTTCTACACCATCAAAAGATGGATGCCTTCCTTTGTTTTTTAATTGATAGTTTACAATTTGAGATTCAACGTTTCTCTCTACTTGTTTGTTTATGTAGTTTGTTAGGTATTGTAATTTTAATCTTTCTGCTGCAAGCGAGGGATTATAGTTTCCTGAAAAATCATAAGACCTTCCGTCTTCAGAAATAGTTTCATCCTCTAAAAGCCTTAAATACTCCTCTTTATATCCTTGCTCATTTAAATACCCATCAAAGTCTTTAATTTTAAAGCCCTTTACCTTCTTAAGGTCTTGAACATCATACATTGTCGATACCTCTGTATCTTCAAAACCTGTTGGCACAAAGTCATCTTCAGCTAATTCATACTGCTCTTCTGTAGGAGATCCTTCTCTATTGAATATAGCATCTAACTCTTCTTCTGTAGCGTCAGGGTTAGCATCGATAAGTTTTTTTGTTTCGGCATCAAAAGACTGTGTAGCCTGAATAGCTTCTAGTTTTTTTAATTCATCTTCGGGATTAGAAACAAACTCAACTAAATCAGATTTATTTGTATAAGAATAAGGGTTATTTAAATCACCTTTATCTATTATTGATTGGTATTCTTCAGGGGTTTTTACAGATAATTCTTGTATTTTTTTAATAGCATTTTTATTTCCTTTAAGAGCTGACTCAATAAGTTTTTCGTCTATAACTCCATTTTCTAATGCCTTTGATATATTAAAATCAGAAAGTAATTTTTGTTTTAAGACTGAATCAATTTCTTTTTCTTTAACAGGAACAAATTGAGGGCCATCAAAACCTTTACTATAAAACACTTCTTCTTTTGGAGGATTATTTAAAATATTAAATTCATCTTCTAAATAATCATAATCGTCTGTAACAACAGGTTGTTCATCGCTTCCCTGTAAAGAATCCAAAGAGCCAGGACTTGTTTCCGTTTCGATAGTGGATTCCGTAACTTCCTCTACTACACCTGAAGGAGTATCGACTTGATTTTTTTTTTCAACTAAGGATGATTCAAATTCTTGTAAATCTGCAAAAGCACCTGGCTTTATTACAGAAAACAAAGTAGCATTATCAACTTGGTTTGCAAAATCTTGAAACTCTTCAAGAGATGAAAAAGCTCCATCAACAGTTAATCCAAATAAATCTTCAATTTCAAACATACTTATTATTGTGCATTAAATCTTTTAATTGCTTCTTGATAATCTACCTCATCTTCTTTCATAATTTGTGGAACACTTCTTATGACGCTAGTTGACCCTGCATCTTCTTGAGTAACTACTGTTCTTGTTTTTTCTGCTCTTTCAGGAAACAAATCTTTAAAAACATTATTTATTTTTTGTTTTATATCTGAAATTAAAGCAGCTCCGCTTAAATCATCTAAAGTAAGGTTTATAATTTCGCTTTTTCCGCCACCATAATTAATAGTAATTTTTTCATCTTTAGTATCAGGTATTATCGAATAATCAACATCTTCTCCATATTTAGTTTGTGAAGCAGTAAGACCTTTATCTATAGCAATACTCAGGTTATTTATCTCATCGTCTCTTACGTTTTGAGTTCTTGTTTCTATAGCATTTAAAGCTGGTGTAATAATAGTAACAGGGCTATCATTATCATTATTTAATGAAGTTGATATATTAATAGGAACTCTAGCCTCTATTGTTTCTTGAGCCGTAATTTTAGGAATATATTTTCTATTGGCTGTTTCGTTTAATTTTGTAATAAATTCGTTATTTTTAACATAGTTAGCTTTGGCTTTATCATATGAAGGCATATCTTTTGTTTTAAACAATTGATACAATTGTTTTCCATATTCATCAGCAGTTGCATTTATGTATTGATTTTTATCATTTTTTACTTTAGTATATACGGGCTCAGTTCTAGTATTTCCTTCATCATCTGCAACAGTCATAGATACTCCAATTAATTCATCATTATCATTATCATCATATATATCTTCTTGTTTTTGAAATTTATAATCAGAAGACTTTTGGAGTGTGCTTACAGCAGCGCTAATATCTTTTTGTTGTTCTCCACCATATGACTCATTTATTGCCCCAAATATAGTAGTAGCGTCTTCCATTAACTGACCCGCTGATATTTCTGCAGCGCTTCTTGACCTGCCCACAGGTTTTAAATCCCTCCCTGTTATTTTTCTTTCCAATGCTGCATATATAGCTGATTTAAATATTCTTTTAGACGCTATCTTTGCATCCTCTGTTTCTTCAGGTATAAACAACTTGCTCATATTGTCTACTGTAGACATTACATATTTATTGTAAGTCCCAGGCTCGATTCCTCCAGTTGCAGGGTCTAAGTAACTATATTTGACTTTTTCATCTAAATCAATACCTTGGGCTTTTAATCCCTCAACCTCGTTTGGGTTGACAGGTATCTGTTCCATACCTGCAGGCATGTTATCCGCTAAAATACTCAGTCTTTGTTCTACAGTAGTTGTCCCTGATATAGCTGCTGTATCAATAAGCCTTGCTATATTCGGATTATTCCTAACGTCGTCAACAGTTACTTTTTGATATCCTATTTCATCTTGCATTACCTGATAAGCGTTACTTATTGCCGTATCCTCAGCCAATGCCTTGTTTATATTGTCATCCATATAAACTCTAGGTGATTTTTGATTCTTACCTTTTAAAAGAGCTGAGGCCCCAATACCTGACATAGTGGGATCTATAATTGGATTTCCATCATCATCTAAAACCAATTCCCTAGTGTTTGTGGTGGTATTTATTTTTGTTTTATAAAGATTCATATTAAGACTTCCATTCTCACTACTTACAATTTCGTATAAATTAGGATTCCCTAAAGTGGTTTGAAACCTTTGTATAGCAGCTTGATATGCTCCCGCTGTAGGCTTTATAAATTCCTTTGTTTCCTCATCTATGTATCCCTGTGCTTCTTTTATTGCTTGTTGAAAGTTAGCGTCATAATCTTGTAAGTATGAAGAAAGTATGTCGTAACTTGAGCTTGCGTTTTGTCTAAATATAAGGTTGTCTGTAGGAGTCTGCATTCCTTTTTGAACCATTCTTTGATTGTCATACAATCTATCTTGAGTACTTTTTAAAGCTTCTAAAATAGCAGCATCTACAGTTTTATTGCCTGTCATTCGCTCTGTTGCTAGTTTTTTAGCGTCTTGATAGGCTTTGGCTGTATCTGTTTTTAGTTTTATTTCAGCATCATCTATTCCTTTTTTCCAAGATGCAACATCCTGCATCCCTTTGGTTATAGCAGAGAGTGTAGTTGTTGGGTCACTTACACCTGTAAAACCTTTTTCTAATGCAATTCTAGTAGCGTCTAATTTATTGCCCATTTATTTTGTTGTTTTAAAAGGATTAGCATCAAAAATAGTACTAAATGAACTTAATACATTGTTAAAATCATAAACAGACTTATTCTCTTGCTGATTTCTTCTCTGTTTTTCATATTCAGCAATTTGCATTATTTGAGACATATTAACATTCATTCCGTTAAAGGTCATTATATTTTTATTATTTTGTGGCGCTGTTGAAACTCCTGCAATGTTTTCTCCTATCGTTTGAGTATTATTAGTATTAATACTTTCAGGCGAAGGAACAGACCCTGTCACATTACTTCTGTTAGAAACATCAATTGCTGAAATATCTCCTCTATTAAATTGTCTTACTTCTTTTCCTGTATATTTGGATATTTGAGACCTAGCTTCATCTATACTAATACCCTCTGATTCAGCTAAGCTCTCAGCCGCTTTATCTCCAGCCTTACCTTGAATAGACCCTGCCAATGAAACTCCTGTTTTTAGCGCAGCAACACCCGCATCTATAAATGCACCTGTTGACTGTCCTCTCAACTGATCAGCTTGAGCTGATAATGCATCAGCTTTTAATCCTGCTGCTGCTGCTCTATCATCTTGAAGCGCTGCTATTTCTGATGCAGACCTTTCTCCTGCCTCAGCACGAGCCATGTCTATATCTAATTTTTGTTTTGCAAATTTATCAGCAGTATCCGACAAGGTAGCATCTTGAATCTGTTTTACTTTCCCTGCTGCTGCGGCTACTCCTCTTTGGTCTCCTTCTTGAACAGCTTCTAATATTTGAGCACCCATTACATTGCCTCTCTCTAATTGCTTATCATATACATCTGTAGTGGCTCTAACTGCGTCATAAAAATTCTGCTCTAATCTAGCTACAGATTCTTTTTCTAGTTGCTCTTGCTCTAATCTAAGTCTTCCTGCTTCTCTAGCTGCTGTTTTTGCAGCATCACCTGCTAAAGCTCCTTTAGCGACTGACCCACCTATTGATACTGTAGCTGCTGCTATTGTTGTAAATGCTGCCATATTATAATTCTTTAATCATTTCTTTGTTGTACGTTCCAGATTCAATGTAACCATTTTCTTCATAATGCTCAGTTAGTGATTTTGATTTTAAAAGAGCATACGAATATTTACATCCAGATAACTTTAATGAATTTGTTAATACTCCTATTAAAAACACTAAAGCTTTTTTTCTTTTTTCTTTATCCTTATATTCAAAATTAGAAATAACCCAATCACACCAACCTACTTTTGAGTTTGTTACATACATGTACCCTGCACAAACAGGAGTTCCTTTGTCGTATACTATAAATCCTCCTTCTCCATTATTTGGTAAAAAATCTTTTGGTGGAGCTGTCCATCTCCAATCTTTCCACCAATTTACCAATATCGAATCATAATCTTCTGAATTTAATTTCCTTACCTCCATTAAAACAAAGATACAAAAACTAAGGATTACTTTTAAACACATCTGAATCAACAGTAAAAAGCTCAACAGATTCTGTGTTGTTATTTGTTAATTTAAACTGTAAGAAATAACCTAATGTACCATAAGACTCTGCAACGCTGTTTTTTACATATAAAATGTAGCTTGAAGGCACGGCTGTTAAAATCAAAGGATTACTTATTGTTATAGTTTTTCTATCTACACTTATTGATGTTATTTCGCCTATTTCCTCTATAACTCCTGCATTATTATAATACGCGACATCTCCAATACTTAACATTGAATCTATAGAAAAAACAAAGGTTAAAGTAATTGGATTTGGTCCAACGCCTGATGTTGAGTCAAAAGTTCCTATTCCTTGTGCAGACCTAAGCTCTAAATTATCAGAGCCTTCTATTCTTCTTATGTATGCAAAATAAGCTCCTTCTTTTAAAACAAAATAAGAAGCAGGCATAAATCCAGTTCCTAAATCAGAAAGAACATCACAGTCCCAAGCATCATCACTTTCAAGTTCAATGGTTTTAAATACTTTAGTTGTTGTTGGCTCTTGATTAAAAACGCCTGTTATTGTTGAAGGATAATCTAAACCATAGTAATTATTTCTTCTTTCATTAGTGTTGTGCCTATAAAGGTTTCCGTTTTTAAACGTATAAAGATATTGATTCATTCCTAATATAAAATCAGGCTCATAACTATAGAAAGAAGGCCATCCATTGACAGATTCACTAAAAGTCAAAGTGTAAGATTTTAAATTAGAGCCTTCACTTTCATCAAATATTGGCTGATAACACCCTTCAACAGGTGCGTATATTTTAGTTCCAATAATTAATGGCTGGTAATAATCATACGGAGAAAAATCTTCAGGCTCGTCAAAAGCATAAAATACAGAACCATCTAAGTTTAAAACAATATTTTGATAAGAATCTATTCCGTTATACGAAGTAAAACTTCCCTGTATGTAAATTTTATTATTCCATATAATTGTAGATAAATAAGTAGAACCATTAAATCCTAGTCCAAAATTAGCAGAAGTATCTATAGAGCCATCTTCATTAATTTTAACAATATATCCAACAGAGACATCGTTATATCTAGTAAGATTCCCTGTTACGTAAAAAGAAGTTTCGTTTGCGTATCTAAAAAAATAATTAGGATAGCATACCTGACCATTATTTATACATAAGTATGGAAATATTCCTGTTCCTCCATCAAAAGAAGGGTCTAATGCTCCTGTAGAGGTTAATTTTGTTATTCCAGGGGAAGTTGCTACCCCATTAAATGTATTCCAATACCCTAAACAAAACATTGAGTTGTCAGGGTTTATTAAAACATCAGTTCCTGTGTTACTACCACCTGAAAAACCTGAACCAATCGCAAAACTAGGGTCTATTGTTCCATCAGACAACAATCTAGCAATACGACTAGATGGTGTGCCATTAAAATTATTAAACAATCCTGTAATAACTATTGACCCATTAGAGTCTACTTTAGACCCTTGAGTGTAATTATTAAATCCTGTTCCAATATTTTGAGAAAAAGCCAAGTCTATAGAACCATCAGCGTTTAATCTTGTTATTCTGTTTTGAGTAACTCCATCAAATGAAGTAAAAAATCCTGTACATATTATTTTTCCATCATCTTGTATCGTAATGCTTTCTCCTACATATAAAATTTGATTAAACCCAGTCCCAGTATCAAAAGCAGTATCAACGCTTAAATCTTCATTTAATTTTATTAATCCAGAATATGGATAATCAGTTTCTCCATTTGTGAACGTATTAAAATTACCATAATAATATGTGGTATTAGCTTTAAAAACAATATCTACCATGTAAAAATTTACTGGTAACCATCCGTAACATAAATTATCTTCAGCCATATTTTAAAGATTTACACAAGGGCCCCCTGGCACATTATCGCATTCAAGTATATCAACAACTTCATTGTTAAATAGCTCCATTATTCTAAAAACCCCATTAGGAGTTGATACTCCACTAGTGTCTGCATACGCATAGTATCCATCAACAAAAGTAAACGCACCTGCTATAACATCTCCAATAGTAAGAGTAAAGTAATCATTACCACTAACAACATATTGTTGGCTTGTACAAACATAACTTGGTGATGTTGCGCAAAAATCAGTACAAACGCTTCTTCCTTGAGACATAAAAAATCCTCCTGACGGACATGTAGGACAAGCTGTTAAAGCTCCCAGTACACCTAAGTTTTGCTGCCTGTATTGAGTGGAATTTTTTAATTTATACCATCCATCTGGGGCTAAGTTTAGAAGACCTGAGTCAGCATACATTAATGTAGTAGCTGGGTTTGTAAAAGAATCACCTGTAGCAAAATGAGCAGTATATAGTGTGCTAGATGTACAACATAGGTTTTGTGCCGAAACCCCATTAAGTCTTAACTCTTGTGAGTTTCCTGAACAAGAAGGGCATGTTGTTGATCCCGCAATTAAAGCTCCGCCAGATTGTTCTCTATATATTCCATTTTGCTGATAAAATCCATCAGCCGCAGGAGTCGTTAGAGCTGCGTCATCAAAAACAGCTGTTGCTAATAAAAAATCTGCGTTATCTAAATACTTATTTACTGTTGTTGCCATTTATATTTTTTTAAGGTTGAGACCCACAATCACAACAAGCAGATACTTCTGATGATGCGTCATAACAAAACTCACTTATGATTCCCGGTTCGCTTACGCAATCACAGCAAGCAGATTGAAAGCTTGTTGCATCATAACAAAAAGTCTCAATTGCACTATCTCTTAAATCCCATACCAAATATAAGAATTTTTCGTCACTAGGATTTTGATAAATAAATTGAGCATAATACGATCCGCTTGTAGGAAAGCTTTGTATTGGTGTTATATTATTTAATAATGGAATTAATGTACTTATATCAGATTCTTGATAATTAACATCAGATATTAAGTATAATAATTTATCGGAAAGCGGATTAAAAACTGTTAATGTTTTTATCTGCATCGTAACAATTGAGCCCTCCGCGGGTATTGTTCCAAAAGATTCTGGGCCTGTTTGGTCTTGAAACAATGAAACCCCATCTGATTCCATTACTATAAAGTTATTGTTATAAGGACTTATGTTTGATGATAATTCCCACTTATATCTTATTTTTGCTGTTTCACCCACATCTGTAGGGCTATTTAAAAATATTTGTCTTACAGTTAATTCTGTTGTTTCAGGACAATTAAACTTCATCGTATAGCTAGTATTTTCTTGAGGAACTATAACGATTTGAGCTAATATTGGGTTTGATTGAGGCTTGTTAAACGTCAACACGCCTGTTCCTGAAATAAAAGCATTTACTATAAGATTTTGATTGTAAAAAATAGAAACTGCCAAACTGCCTGAAGATATATTGTAATCTATATTTACATCACCAATAGTAGTTCCTAAGTTTAAATTAAATGAAAAAGTATTTAAAGTATTTAGCTGCTCTAAGACATATCCGCATTCTCTTTCCAAAGCAGGAACAGGAACTAAATTTGCATTTGAACTTAACACATATTCATTCATATATGGATCAAACCCACCAAGTTTTTCTGTAAAAAATGATTTTAAAAATAAATCTCTAAACCAACTACGCATACCTACTTGAGATATAACAGAAAGCTTGTCTGATTTTGCAGAGCCTCCTTTTAAGTTTATAACAGAACTTCTTTTTGCGTCTGTAAAATAAACATCAAATCCATAAACAGCAAAGCTTTCAGGGTTATTGCTTATTCCGTATTCTTCTATTCTAGCTAATTGAGTTCCTAAAACTTCAGGAATAGATGTTATGGCGCCGCCTGCAGCCGCATCAGATAATAAATTTTTACCAACCAATACATATGATATTTTATCTTCCTGCAAAGTAAGAATATCAGTTTGTCTTGCATGCATTTTTCTTAATGGGCCAAACTCTCTTTCAAGAGTTTTAAAATTTGCTAAAGCTAAATTAAATTGATTTAATTTATTTAACCTGCTTTCTTGATTAAATACTCCGCTATAAGTTATGTCTGAAAATCTGTGAACTTCCTTGTATTCTTCTTCAGATACAGAAGTAACTTTGCTGCCTAAAAACAAGACGGGTGTTGTTAATGCATCTAAAATTCTGTCAGATTCTACTCCATTACCAAAAGTATAGCAGTTAAAAAAACTTAAATCAACAATTGCAGGTTGACTTAATGTCTGAGGTTGGTCAGAGTCTGCACTACCTGATAAATGAAATCCATTTACAATATCAAAAGTTTGTTCGTTTTCATAATAAAGCTCATCATTTGCCTGTATTGGTTCAGTTTCAAAAATACTTAAAGTAGTGGTTCTATTAACAACAATTTGAACCGTTTCATAAGAACCTCTTTTATCTGGAGAAGAACAGCTAGGAGTACCTGTTTGTATAATTAACCAAAGATTTCCATCTGCTTCTTCTTGAAAACTAATAGTCGTTGTCCCTGGATTAACATAATTTGTAAAATAAGGCTGTATCCCATTAATTTGGTCTATAGTATTTATTGTATCATCACTACCAGTTGATATTCCATTTGTAAAATCTATATTTTGACCAGCAACAAACGCAGCTAAATCTGAATAATCTTGACCTGCTGTAAATGTCTTGTTGTAGTCATACCTTCTGCTTCCACATCTAGACCCTCTTTTGTTTCTATTAGTATTAAATCTAAATTCAATTATACTGCCTGACGGAATATCAAAAGGAATATAGGATCCAGGATTTGCGTCATCTTCAAATGCACAAGAAACCCTTGCATAGCTATAACTAGAACCTGTATTAGGTGATTGAGTAATATAACTAAAACCTCCTTGACTTGTTTTGTCTATAAATGAATTATCTGGGGCATTTGCAGCAAAATTAGATGGCTTAAGCTGCATATAAGTTCCAGCAGGCTGACCACAAGTCCCTGATATAACCTGTCCATCTGCGTCTTTTGTACATAAAAAATCTTCTGTTTGACTCTGAAAGTCTAAAACTTTAGTTTCTGTGCATCTAAGAACAGGACCATTGCTATCTGATTTTACAAATAAATTAGAATTATCTTTAACTTTATCCCTATTATCTCCTTCAAGTTTATACCATACATTGCCAGTTTCTTCTTCTCTAAAAAATATATTAGAATAAATTGTTCTGTATCCTGTCTTGGACTCTTTGATAACAAATTTATATTTTGTAGCCCAATAAGGAGGATAATTATTTAATTGTACTCTTATATTATTTTTTGTTATTGAGTTTTCACATGGAATGTAAACAGTATTTTCTGTATCTACTAATGCAGTTGTGCTTCTTCCATAGTCATCCATGTACACTATTGCAATTTCATAGTCTCTATTACTATGAAGACTTTCTTTTGATGAGTCTAATGAGTATAATCCAGTCACCTCAATTGCTTGTAAATATTCGTAAGCATAATTCCCTGGAGCTGCTATTTCTTCAAACCTAAGCCCTGGAACAATAATTCCTACAACATCACTTCCTGCTGAACTTTGTATAACAAATCCTTCATTTATACCTGCAACACCAAATCCATCATAAGACCAATTATTTTTGGCTACGATTCCACAGTTAAAAACATCAGTAACAGAAGTTCCATCAGAGCAATTCGGAATAGGTTGAAACGAAGATACTGCATCCACAAATTCTGGACTAGTAACTAAATCATGAATATTAGAATAGTTTTCTTGTAAATTAAATAAAAATGTAAAATTAAATTGATTTTCAGGCTGAGTGCCGTCATCATATAAAGGGTCACCACTATATTGAGAACTAACATAATTAAAATCAATTCCTATTTGAGATCCCTGTATTAAATTTAATCCTGCAAAATTTATTTGAACCAATGAATTTTGAACTGACACAATATTATCTATGGTATAATTAAAAGAGTTTCTAACACCCTCAAGCTCATCATTTACTAAAGACTCTGTTATTAAAGATAAATCATAGTTTAAATATATTTGTTTGCCATTTTCATTTACAACATCATAGCCATCAACATAATTACCAAGCATCAATCTATTTCCCATTATAGTTAAAGCTTGAGCTAATCTAGGCACATTATCATAAAGTCTTAATAATTGTTCTTCAGGAAGAGCTGTGTATATTTTTTTATTTGTAAACTGAATAGATTGAGTTGTATTGTCAAGCCAACCTTGGTCAATTTTATTATATCTTTCAATTACATTTACTGATTGGCTTGTTGAGAATTTAAATAAAACATCAACATCTTTTACATTTCTTCCTCCAACATCAAAAGAAATATTAACACTATTAAAGATGTTTTTCATTCCATCATTATTGTATGTGTCATAATTTATCTGAAATGGGCCCGGAGTAAACGATACTCTTGTAAATGGTGATATAGCAGAATACTCTCCATCTTCATATTGCCACCTATATGCAAAACTTAAAAACAAGTCATCCATATAATTTTCTTCTCCTGCAATTTGAATTTGATTTAATACAGGAGCACTTAAGGGAGGCGCCACTATTAAACCTATATCTTGTTCTGTTATTTGGTCTATTCCAGAAACGGGCTCTAAGTAATTTCTATTTATATTTATTTTTCTAGGAGGATTTAAATTGTCTGTAAAAAACAATAAATCTCCAATTAAATCTATTCCATTAATTAAAAAATCCTTACTAAAATTTAATACAGAAGTAGATATAACGTGGTAAAATAAAATAGAATTTTGAATATTAAATGAAATAATCATATCAACTTTCCCTGTTGGAGACAATATGTTATTTTGGTCATGAACAAACCAATAGATAGTTTCATTGGCTCCATCTTCATATGCGCCAATACACCTTGCATTGGATGTTAGGGGAAGATTTAAATATTTAATTTCAACTAAAAGACTATTTCCTTTAGAGTTTTCTACTGCTCCTATTTCAGTTCCTTCAGTAGAACCTAACCTAACATTTAAAGCGTCTATGTATTCTCCTTGAGGAACTAAGCGTTCATCAACGGATTTATTCATTCGACCTTTTATAAAGTTCTTTTGAATTTTAGCCATATTATTTTATCCACTTGTTTTGACCTCTTAGGTTCATTAATAATCTCCCTGGATGGATATTGCTTAATCTTATTTTTGCGTTTCTTAAAAGAGCTGATTTTTCTTTTTTAGTTCTATTTATAATGTACTCTTGAACACCGAATTTGCTTGAAAGTATTACATATTTTATGTAAGCATAAATAAACTCTTCAAATAATTTATTTACACTTATATCCGCATTTACACCACTCTCCATTCCATCTGAAACATATTCTAAAACAATTAACTCTCCCGCCATATCTGAACTAAAATTAATTACTCCTGATTTTTTGTTTATTTTAAAAGTAGGGTTTTGATTTGCTGTCTCAGTATTTAAACCATATCTTCCGCCGATAGGATATTCAAAATACCATATTCCATTATAAAAATAACCTTCTTGTCCGTCATAAGGACTTTCAGCATTTAAATATATAGTTTTATTGCTTCCTGTAATTCTATCAATATCCACCGTTGAAAACTCAGGTTTTAAAACATTACCATCTTGATCAAATAATATTTTATAATTATTATCTTGAAGATATGCGTCACTCCAATTTGTTTGAATATTTTCAGTTAAAGGTAATAATATTCCATTTTTATACATTGAAATTCTAACCCAATTAACATAATCACTTGGCAAAATAAATCTTAAAGTATCATCAACTGCTAATTCTAAAATTTTAATTTCTTTTAAAGAATCATAATTTAATTCTTGTATTGCTCGTTTTGCATGAAATAAAATATTATATCTTTCTACGTTATTTATTAATTTATCATTTCCAACATACATTAACTCAAAGTTATTTACTATGTCTTTTAATGTAATATATTGATATGAACCCCAATTAGCATTTTCAGGATTATTTCCATCATTTTCATAATATTGATACTGTGTTAAATATGCCATATCTTATCCTTGTTGTGTGTTTTCTATGCTTTCTTCTGCTTGACCAAATTGAACTAATGGTATTTCTCTTATTGACATACCTGCATATTGAAGTATTTTGTTTACTAAATTAACTTGATCAGATAATGGTAATTCAAAATCTTGATAATCGGCTGCTGATCGGTCAAAAACAGGTTCTCCTTGGTTTAATGAAATATAAGTCCAATTAGGGTCTTTTGGATATCTTATGTATTGTGTTTTTATGGTTTTAGTAGATGAGGGGTATATAGTAACTGTATTTCCTTCAAGCGTATACGCAGGAAACATTTCAGACGGAGCTGTTAATTGAGAAGCATTTAATGAGAGTATTTTGCTTTGACTAACTCTTTCTATTTCTGTACTGTCTGTAGTAAAATAAATTTTATTAACTAAATAATAGTCATTTGGTAAATCAAATTGATTTAAAATAGGAGTATAACTGCTTGTTAAAGAAAAGCTATCTACAACTTCTACGAGTCCCTTTACAATATCAGCATATCCGCTTCCTGAAACTCTAGCATTTTGCTTTACAATCCAATTGTTATATTCATAAAAATAATCTTCAAATATGTCTAATTGAGCTTGTTTTGCATATAAATTAAAGTCACTAGGGGTTATATACCCATAGTTGTTTTTGTTTGCAATTGAAAGAACAGTTGCTCTTACTGTATTTATAATAGATGCCATTGATAATCCTTTTCACAAATATACAAAAAAAAAGAGGCTTGAATAATCAAAGCCCCTTTTTGGAAATAGTTAGTAATTTGCTATTAATCTAACTTTGAATCTAATATCCTTAAAACCTCCAATCCTTCGTCACTTTGAAGAAACGAAGCTAATATAAATAATGGGTCTTCTCCATAAGGAACTGTCAATAATTTATTTTTATTACCAGCTATATTGTAGTAAACATCTTTTTTGTTTTTAAGAATCAAAAGATTTTGACTAAAAAATTTAGCGCATTTGTTTTGAAGACGCAATAAAGGATCATTTAAAGCCTCCATAAAATCATTAGGATATTGTTTTGCAAATAATCTAACATCTCTTTTTAATTCAGAAGAAGTTAAATTATCTACTCTTAAACCTATTACAACTCTTGCAACAGTTTCTAGCATTTCAATATCTAATTCTTTTGCTGACATTTGAGCATCTAGAGCTAAATCTAAATAATCTACATCAGAACTAGCATCTTTTTCTTTGTCAACCTCTACAAACATATGCCCCAAACCTGGGTGATGTGCTAAGAATTTTTGTAGTATTTGATTTTCTTTTGGAACAAATAATAGTCCATCTTCAAACACAATCGGTTCTAAGATTACATTTTTATCTTGTTCATCTTCAAATATACTTTTTTGATTTTTAGAATATCGTAAAGCTCTATTTACTCCTGTTTCTTCATCAAACCATAAAAGAGATTTTCTTTTAGTGTTTCTAGATGGTATAGAGTAACTTAATGGAGCTTGATTTTTAGTTAATTTGTAAGCTTTGTTTACAAAAGATTTTTTTTTGTGTTTTACTGCGTTTGTGGGTTTTTTTGCAGCAATAGTTTTTTTTGAAGTTGTCATTTGATTTAAATTTAATTTGATTTATAATTAAAAGGCCCAACATTAAGCTGAGCCTTTTAGTATTAATTACTTCTAGTTATTGAAAATAAAGAAGTTGTTAGCACCTAAAGTACATAGAGCTCTTTCTGATAAGAAGTTTACTTCCATCGCATCTAAATTCGATGTAGCAGCTCCTCCAGCTGAACCTGTAATCCAAGTTTTGTAACGTCTGTCTTCAGTTTCTGAAGCTCTGTATCGAACATGCAAGAATGGTCTCTTAGCGTTCTTTCCAAGAACTTGGTCGTATACAGTTGTAGAACCTGCAGGAACTAATATTCCATTTATAGCTCCACCAACGATATCACCGCGCATTGTCGGATCGTTTAGGTATTTCCAATCAGTTTTGTAAAAGTCGTAACCTCTACGGAAACCTGAAAAACCTAAATTAAGTGCCATTTCTTCATCATTGTCAAAAAGACCGTAAGAAGTTCCACCTGCTCCGTAAGAATTTTGAGCAGCTAACATATCATCGATATCAAATCCAAAGTCTCTATTTAAGAAAATTACATTCTCTTCAATAGAACCTTGCTTATCTAAACGCGAAATGATTGCATCAAAATCTGCTAAAGCATTAGGGTTTCCACCTGCCCACACATTTCCTCTTTGCTCAACAACATAGAAAAGTCCTTCAGAACCTTTATTACCTACACCAGAGGCAACACCTTCTACAATTGCAGCTGCTCCACCACCTGCTTCCGCTGGTACTGCTTCAACCATTGCTGTTTCAAGATAATCTTCAAAACGTAAACGAGTTTCGTGCTCAGACTTCATGTACCATAAGAATCCAGTTGCACCGTTTTCTGTAGTTACTTCAATCCATCCAATTTGTGCCATATCTGAACCTGATACTGCGTAACGGTCTTTAATGATAATTGGAGAGTTTTCAAAGATTGAATCATCAGCCTCTAATTGACCTTGCATTCCGATAGAACCTTTTTGAAATTCTGAACCATAAATGAATAATGAACACACAACTGCTGCTGCCATTGTTTGTCCTCCTGCTTCGTAATAAGCAACATCAATTGTACCTGCTGCAGTATCTACTGCTGTTACAATTGCTTTGTTACTATTTGTAGAGGCTGCTGTACTGTCAGATAACATAATTGTTTGACCAACACGAATAGCAATAGAACCAGAACCTGGTACTAATACGTCTCCAATTGTCAAAGTAGCTATATCTTGACCAGCTGCTGCTGCTGAAGTTACATTTGTGTACTTTGTGTGTAATCTTCCTTGCTCTGCCCATTTGATAAGGTCTGAGTTAGAAGGCATTTCAGCGCCTACCATTCTTAAGAATGATGCTACTGATCGATTACCATATCTTTCAAATTCTTTTTCATAAGTATCCGGGAGATACTGATTTAAGAAATCAAAGTTTGTAATATAGTTTGTTTGTAATAAGACTTGCTCCGAACTTGGTTGCAAATCAAAACCTGGGGTTGCTTGAACTGATCCTGCCATGATTTTATTTTTTTTAAATTATTTATTTATTTTTATTGCTTCTTATCCTTAAGCCTTTACCGTTATTGTTGCTAATTGCTCTAGCTTTAAATCCTGTATCACCAATTTTTTGTGGCGTAGTTCTGACATTCATGTTGATGTTTTTACTTTTTTTAGTAATATCACCTACACCATCTGCCTTACCTTGCTCGTAAAAATACTTAGCAAAACGTTCAGGATCCATAGCAGCACTTAATGCTCTATGCCAGCCTTGTGCATCTGAAATCAAACCATCTTCCCCAATATATTTTCCTATAAAATTATTTAGGTTTATTTGTTTAGATTTCATTTCCTGAGCATCTCCATAAGAATAACCTATTTTTTTATCTCCTATTTCGAACTCAAAACCTTTGAATTCAGGATTAAAAACTTCGTTTGTTCTTTTTTCAAAATACTCATTCTTTTTTCTATTAGCTTCTTCAATAGTTTTAGACTCTTGAATATAACTTTTATAAGCATCAAGCTCTTTTTGAATTTCATCAGAAATAGTTTTCCCACTTGACTCAAGAGGAACACTATATTTTTCTTTAAAATCATTAAGATATTTTTTTGCTTTAGAAAGTTCTCTTTTTTTAGCTATATTTTTCTTTTTAATTTCAGACTCATCATCTATATCTTCATCGTATGAAAATTTAGATTCCATTAAATAATGAATATCTTCATTATCTAAATCCTCTTCTGTTAAAGAATAATATTCAGCTAACACTTGATCGTCTTCTAGTTCATTGTAATTTTTATTTGCTTTTACAAAGTCACTAAAGCCTCGACCAGTTTCTTTTTTAAAATTTAAATACTTAGAAACATCTTCTGGTAATTCTTGATTCATTTCTCTTTGAGTAAATAAATCATCTATTGAAGATATTTCTTTGTCTTTATATCTGTTTTTAATATATGAAAGAACGTCTTCATCTTTTATTTCAACAGGCTCTTCTGTTTTTAAAGTCTCTTCTGTTTTCAAAGGACCCTCTGTTTTCAAAGGCTCATTTTCTACTAAAGACTCATTATTTAAAGATTGCTCGTGTTTTTCTAAAAGATTTTTTTCTACCTCTTGAACAGATTTTTGTTCAATTGGATTTACTTCTTTTACTGTTAATTTCATTTAATTTGATTTTTACAAAGTTAATAATTTAATTTGATTTAATTTTATCCTATCATCTTGGCTCAAATTCTGCTAAATCAAAGCCATCTAAACTATCTTCTGATGATTCAAAACTAATAGGAGGTAAATTGTTTTTACGCTGTTCTATTAATTTAGATTGCTCTGTATTTGCTTGAGATATTCTTTTAGACTTTGCGTCTTCTCTTTGAGTTTCTCTGCTTTTTAATCCATCAAGCTCAACTCCTTTTAATTGCATGTTAAGCTTAAACTCTAACTGCATTAACTCAGCTTTTATAGCTGCTTCACCTTGCATTTTTTGAACAGCAAATTTAGATTTAGCTTCTTCTATCTGCATTTCAGCTTGAGTTTCCATTTGAAGCTTTTGCATTGCTGTTTGAGCTGCCATTTGTTGAGATTGCATATTTATTTGACCTTGCTGCTGGGCTGCTGCTGCTTTTTGCTGTTGTTCAATATCTTGCTTAGCTTTTCTTTTAAGTTTTAAAACTTGATTGGCTAATTTTATATTTCTAATTTCTCTAATATCAATAGCGTCTTCTAAATTTATTGAATCACGCTGCAAAGCCATTTGAATATTAGCCTCTAACATTCTTTTTTGTTCTTCATCTGGCTGTATTTCAATAAATATTCCAAAATCACTAAGATATAATTCTTTTATTTCATCAAGAATTCCAACATTAAACTTACCAATTTGGTTTACAAACTCTTCTCTAAAATCAGAGTATTCAAGCATATCTGCAATTCTGCTAGATAAAGCGGTACAAAGTCTTTGACTTATCTCTAATCCTGAATCTAATATATGTCTTGTTGCAGTATTACTACTTAATGCTGCTAATTTTTGCAATCCTACTAAAGAGTAAGAGTCAGGCGTAGAGCCATCTCTAGCTTCATTTAAACCTGTAACATCTCTTAGCATTTGTAAATAATGATTATAAGAGCCTATTAAACTTTGAATTTTTGCTTGACCTGAACTACTGTTTAATTGCTGAATAGGAACTTTTGCTTGATTAAAATCACCATCTTGAGTGTAGCTTCTGCCAATAACAGATCCTGTTTGAAAAAACATTCTTAAAGCATCTTCTGGATTATATGCCTGACCTGTTCCTAAGTCAACTTCATTTAATCCATCTGCATCTATAAACACGCCATCAGGAACAACTCTAGATATTACTTGTTGCAATTTTAAATGAGTAATTTGAATTAAATCAGCAAACGTAATCATTCTTTTGACTAAAGATTCTAAAGCTCCTTTATACATTCTTGGAGCACAAGCTACAAATTCAGGATATACTTCTTGAGACGCCGATTGAGGTCTAGCCATATTTTCAGACATTTCCCATTTAAGAAGAATATTTGTACCCATTACCATAACGCCTTCATACCAAACATCAATTGTTTTAGATACTTTTTCAAACCTACCTTCTTCCATCATTTCTTGAGTAGGGTCAAAAGTATCGTCTTTTTCAATTAATCTTTCTGCACCAGAAGCATTTACTTTTTTCTTGTAAGTAAAAGTTTGAGTTGTTTTGTAATTAAAAAACAAAACAGTTGCGCTATCTTTACTAAACAGGCTATTATTATAATATTGAGCAGTATTGTTATAATCATACCAACTTTGACTGTATTTAGATATTTCTTCCATATCTACTCTTGTCAAGCTTGGGTCTATTTTTTTAAGCTCTGTTATTGGAAGTGTTTTAATTTCCCCCCAATAAAAACAATCTTGAAAATGAGGGTCTTCTGTGTAACTATAAACAACATTAGCGGGATCAACATAATCAATTACTATTCCTGCACCTGGTAAAAATCTATTTTTACACATAGAAATACCCAAAACAGTTTGATCATAATAAAGTTGTTTTTGTATTTCATTATATCGATTGCTTTCTAAAACGGTATTAATAGCTTCTTCTTCAGCTATTTCAATAGACGGCTTGTATTTTAATTGCATATGAAGAGCCAACTCTTCAGAAGTATTTGGAACTTCTTCTTCTGATGTAGCAAAAGTATCTATTCCAAATTGATTTTGAACCTGCTTCATTAGATCTTTAGAAAGCATATCTTTTTCAAGTTGTACTTGATATTTGCTTCTTTTGTCCAAAGACATTCCATCTTGAGCGTATGCATTTACTTTAAAAAGCCTATCTGACATTCCATTAACAACAATATCTACAAATTTTGGAATAATAGGAATTGGAGTCCAATCTAAATTTAAATAACTTAAATCACCATCAATAGCTAATTCATTTTTATATTTTTGAATATTTTGCTCACCTCTTGCATATAGTTTTAATCTATGAAAGTTCGCCCATTGGTTATAGAACCTGCTTTGACCACCGTCTTTTCTGAACCATTCATATTGAATAGCTTGACCTATTTGCAATCCAAATTCAAAAGATTTTTTTTCAGAGTCAGAAACAAATTGACTTGGAAATCCTGTTGGATTAATATTTATCTTTACATCTTTCATTTATCTCATGATTTGACTGTAACTTCCTTTATTGTCGTATTTAGCAAAGTTAAGTTTTATTTTTGATTTTTTTTTAACAGGTTGATATAGGCTTTTTTGACAAGCCATTATTGCTAAACCTGAGCTAATAGAGGCATCAAATTTAGTTCTATTATTTATATTAAATCTAGCCCAATCTTCTAAGGTTCTTGTAAAATACATAGACCCCATTGAATCTGACTCTCTAAAAGTGCTTAACAAATCTAATCCCACATATTTTTCTATATACGATTCAATTGCAGCTGCATGAGCCTGCTTAATATCTTCTGAGCTATTTGGTATCCCTCCAAGTTCTTTTTCTGTTTTAGAAAGTTTGTTCCATGTCTTATCAGGCCTAGTCATTGAATAACCCCTGTATCCTCGATTTTTAAAATGATACAATAATCTAGGCTTGTTATTCTCTATAAGTATAGGCATTCCATAAAACACACAAGCCATAAGTATTTCTTCAAAAAATATTTCTGCCGTTTGAGGCCTAGCAACATATTGTAAGAAAAATTCATTTACTGGACCTTCATCCATATGAAACTTAGTTAGACCGTGACATGCTCCATTTGAAGCTCCTCCACCTACAGTACCTGATATATCATAACTGTCGCAACCAAAAGCCCCCATATGTTCATTGCCGGGATAAAAAACTCCGTTTTTTGTGTATCTTTTATTTTGAAGTATTTTATTTGGAGTCCAAGAAATTAAAAATCTTCCTTTATTGTTTGGGCTAAATATGACTTGAGTATCTTTTATGCCGTCTTTCCAAGAAAAAGAACCTCTAGTTAAAAATCTATCTTTTATTAAAGAATCATTATAATCAATTTGCTGATATATTTTTGTAAGATTAAAAAGAGATTGCTTGCTTTCATCTCTAAAAGCATGCGATTCTGTTCTAGGAAATTGTCTGTAAAATTCATTTAAAGCATCAGGATCATTTTTTAAACTATCAACCTCAGCTTCCCAATAATCAATGGCTCCTTGTTTTATTAATTCTCCATCAATACCAATTATTGGTGTTTCAGGAGTTCTAAAAACAGGCATACCATATCTATCAATAAATCCTTCCATATTAAACTCCATAGGAATAAATAAACTATATAATCCACTTTTAGTTTGACCATTTCTATTTCTATTAGAAACTTTTGAATCAAAATATAATTTCTTACCATTATCTCCGCCTTTTTCTAAAGCATTAGCTGTAGAACCCATCATGCATTTACCAATAACCTTACTACCTAAACGAAGGCAAGTTTTTGTAACTCTCCAATTGTTTAATATGTTATTTGGCTTTTCCCATTTTTTTGATTCATCATGAACCAATAACTTTAGTTTTTCTCCATCATAACTATTGTCTCCAGTATTTTTCCAGTCAATAGAGGTATCCAGTCCTTGTACGATATCCTCTTCTTCTATATACATATTTTTTTTTGTAATCTTAGAAGCAGGAACTCTAAATGCTAATTCCGTTTTAGGTTTATCCATACCATCCTGAACAGGCTTAAAAAAGAAAGGATAATTGTTTACAATTGGAACAACTTTATCTGTAAACATTTTTTTAGCATCGGCCCCTGTTTTTGAAAGTATTCCTAATCTAGCATCTTTACTTATAGTACCAATATTTGCAGATTCTTCACTTGCCATATAAGAAAATCCTGAACGTCTTATTTTTAAATAATCTTGACCAAAACTTCTTTTGTCAGCTTTACAAGCTTCCCAATGAAGATAAAAAACTCTATTTGCATCTCTGTAATCAGGAAGCCCTACATCTATTTTAGTCCATTGAACATACATATAATGAGAACCTGTCATGTATGTTTCCACTCCATTATTCATGAACCAAAAACCTTCATCTCTTCTGTCAAACTCTTCTTCGATATAATTAACCCACTCATCTTTAAATGACGAAGGAGCTGCATGCCATTGGAATATAGATTTTATTTTCTGTAATTGCTTTGGATATTCAAAAGGAACCCAATATTGTTCAGATTGCTTTTTACTATTTGAATGTATTTTTTTAGGAGGCTTAGGTAATGCTATTTTTATTCCTTCTATCTCAACGATGTCTTGAATTTGACCAGATTTTGATATAACTATAAAGTCATATTTTTCATTATACCCATAATCCCAAGACTTAAATTTGTTCTTGTTAGTTATTACAGTTTTTGGTAAAAAATCTTTTAAATTTTTTATTAAGCTATGTTGATCGTCGTTCTGCAAATCCTGATACTGGTTGTTTTTTATTTTTTGACTCTTTCCCTTCTATTAAATTTTTTTCTGCTTCTATTCTAGTTAATATTTCAAAAGCATCAAATATGGCTAATTTTTTAGTAGCAGCAGCATTTTTTAATTTATCAGCTGCAAGTTCATCATCTTCTCCATATTTTATAATTTGCTCTTCGGCAACTTTTATTAATTGTTTAACTGCTTTTTCGCCAGCTTTAATTATGTCTAATTTTATCTTATCTACATTCATAATGATAAAGTTATTTGATGATCAAACATTCGATATAATTTTTCTCCATCAACATTAAACTCATATTCACTATCCGGTTTAAAAGAAATTTTGTCCCCCTCTTTAATACCTTTGCTAATTAAATATTTATTTGGGTATTTAACTAATCCAATTAAAGGTTCTTCACTTTCGTGGCTCTTTAAGTAGCTTTCTTTTTTTTTAATTGGCTTTATCATGCAGTATTTAGAATGAGCATTCCATGAGCCATTATGATTATATAAAAAAAATTGGTCATTATCTATAAAAAACAAATCATCCTTAAAAAAGCTTTTTCCACTTCTTTCAACTCCCTTCATATCATTATAATATTTAAAAACATTATGATGAACTAACAAGGTATCTCCTACACTTATAGCACCTGTATAATTTATTGGAGTCTCCACAACTACTCCATATCGATTTGAGGCCACATGGTCTTCTTTAGACGTACTAATAATAAAGTCTATATTGCCTATTTTTTTAGTACTATTATATCTTTTACTATCCTTTGGTCTTACAATAAAATAAAAAGGTGATTTCATTCAAAATATATATTATATTCAATAGAAATAGGCATATTAGAATTAAATTCTTTCCATAAAAAAATTTCTCCTTTTTTATTTTCTATAAAAATACCTATTGATTGAGTGCTTTTATTCATTTTTATTAAATGAATTAAATGACTTCCTCCTAGTATTTCTTGACCTACAACATAATGCATAGCTCCATTTTTGTAATCAGGACCTACTGCTATCTTACGAATATCATTCATTTAATTTAATTTGATTTATAACAAATATAAGTAAAAAAAAATACCCCTAAATAAATAGAGGTATTCTAAGCGAAGAGGCTATCCTAATTGGAAACATCACGAAGATGTGGTCCTAATTGGAAACATCACGAAGATGTGGTCCTAATTGGAAGCCTCGCATATTTTAAAATACATTATCCCCCACCCCTTGCAGAAGGACCAGTTGCTCCTTGTGTTATACTATATGATGTACAAATTGTTCTATCGTTTGCGTTGAATCGATATTTTAACATTACTGCGTTTGATAAATCTCCAAATATGTATGGCAACTCATGGTTTGTATTTGTCCATGTAGGGTTTGGTATGCCTATAGCAAATTTCATTATAATTTGTGTTGTTCTTAAATCATTTGGATTATTATCAGGATTTATATTAGCGTTTGAACCTTGAACTGATAATCGTGTACCCCAATAATAATCTGATGATGTAGCAGGAAGCGAGGTCACTTCTGTATTTGTCCCATCAAACAAAAACGCTAAAGGATTAAAAGGCACTTCAATATAAGTGGTAGGTCTTAATGAAGCAAAGTCAGTTATCACTGACCCTGTCTTAGCAATCTTTAATTCACTATTTATATCCCACTCTGTCGGAATAGGAAATAATGCTCCTAAATAAATATTTCGATAAGTAGCATCTTGTTGTGTTGATGCCCAATTGCTTCCTGGAAAATTAGCTTTCTGATACACCCCATTGTTATGAGAAGGGTGAACAAAGTTTCCTCTTCCCATTACATAATCCTGATTATTAATATAATTAGGTTTTGCCTTTGTGTATCTAAACATAAAAAGCCGAGGATTTTTAGTTAACCAATCTGTTTCAACAGGTTTTTGTATAGCTACCGAAGCACCTGCACCAGGCGTTTTTAAAACATACATATATGGCGTAGGAATACCTGATGTGTCTGATGTGCCAATATATTCCTTTAATGCATCTACGGTGATGTTTTTAGTTACGTTTGTAGGCGTTCCGTTTTCTTGACTAATAATAATCTTATCAGTTCCTTGTGGGGTTACGGTATTGTATGTGCTAATCTTTGGCATAACTAATATTTTACTTTAACAAATATACTATTTTTTATTTTTAAATATTGGACCTGCTTTGTCTACAATTTTTTCAGCACTTCTTCCTATTACATAACCTCCAATACCTATTTCTAGCAAACTCCAAAACTCAGGCTCTAACTCAGGAGTTATTAAATGTGATGATAGCTGAGATATAAACTTAGTGTAAATTATAATAAACCCAAATGACAACATAAGGATTGGTCTCCAACTTCTCTGAAGCCAATTTCCTTTTGCTTCAGCTACTATTATTTCAGTTTGCATTTTCTGCAACTCAAGCTCTTTCTCTTGAAGAACTTTAAATATTTCATTCTTGGCTCTTATTCTTTCCTCATCGCTAGTAAACAACTCATCAACAACATCTCCAATTTGTTTAAATACCTTTGTTCCAAAAAATTCTAATATCTTTTTCATACTAATAAGTCCACATTACCTGTTGAGACTTATCAAAATCCAAGTCTATATGAATAAAAGTATCAGCAACTCCTATTCTTTGAAAACCTGTTTCTTGTAATAGAAATACTAAATGAAATCTATCTGTAGAATTGGTGCATTTGATGTCAGCAGCTAATCCATACATGTGACTTGATCCCTTTGATGTTTCTGTTTTAGGCTTCCCTCCAACTGCAGCATTATGCTCTTCTGTCCTGTAGCCACTATTTATAACAATAGGCTTACCAAATTTATCCCTTACCTCGTCAAGCATCTCAAGAAAATCTTCGTGCATTAACGAACCGCTTCCAGGCATGTCTGGAGAATCAAATTCTTTGTATGTAAAATAATTCATTTGTTTTCTTGATAGTTAGCGTAAATTCTTTGTGCAGTATAGACTATTGATCCTAGCAATAGTATTATTTTAAGTACTGCTTCTATTTCACTAAACGAAACGACTAATGCAATACTATTTAGTAGGTATATTTTCAAATCCGATAAGGTCATTTTATTAAACATTGTTATATTCATAATTAATTTCAACTGCTGAAAAACAAGAATTATCTTGAATATAATGATATGTAATGCTTGAGGGACTGCAGTATTTCATATAAACAAAGTTAACAAAATTTTATTAGATATTTTAAACTAAGAACCAGGGGGAGTGGGAGGTGGAAATATCATAGTTAAGGCATTTTATTTTCTTGGTAAGGCACACCAAAAAATGAATGTGCGCCCTCTCCTTGTACGTTTATTTGATAGGTAGCCCAACCATAAGGATTTTTTATTTTATCATACCACAACACATCAACGCTATATTTATCACTATACACAGGAGGAGTTATTTCTTTTCCAGTTACTGGGTCATAAGTTCCAGGTGTAATAATTAAAAAACCAAGTTCAACAATACTGTCAATATTATCTGGTGTATATTCACCTTCTATTTCAGTGCCTAAGGCTAAAATCTTATCTTTAGCTTGCTCTTCTGAATTAAATTCGTATTTACCAATTAAAATATTTTTCATTATTAATCTATATTTAAAACTCCTAAATAAAGGATTGCAGGCACGGTTGTGAAAGCTATGTCTACAAAACTAAACCCTGTTTTTTTCATATCATACAACTCTTTAAGAACTGCTAATACAAATGTTGCTAATACTGCTAATCTACCTTCCATGAAATGAATAGCCACAAATGATAATAAACTTCCGTAGAAAAAATGTAGCATTTTATCTTTTGGTAATGATGATAATGTTTCTAGTAATGTTTTCATATCGTTGTTAATTCAGTTAATTCATCGTCTGTCAATGCTTTGCAGTAAACTCTTAAATCTTTAGTTCTACCGTAGAAAGGTAATGAACCACTTCCTATGTCGAAATCCAATTCAGTTAAAGTTCCTTCAGCCCAAACCGAACCAACTAAATCAGTACCAATTTCAACACCATCAACCCATAAAGCAAAATCATTTTCTTTGTATTTAAAAGCTACTTTATGAATATCTGTCTGACTTGAAGCAACGTATTGAAGAGAAGATTGAGTAGAACCTGCTACCTTTGTTTGACATATAATTTTATTCGCGCTACCTGAATAATAAATCTGTACTATATTTCCTGTTGTTCCATCATTTAAGCTAATAAGTCTAATACCATCGTTTTCCACTAAAGCACTTATCTCTGCATATAAAACACCCTCTTCACTATTGATTGTGGGTGTAGCATCAACACAAGTTTCTTGAGCTCTTGTAACTGTTGTACCACTCGTAGGGATATAAGATGAAGCGTATGGTAATTCTTCTAATTGACAAGCCCATAAAATAACTGTGCTTCCACTGTTTGATTGTATTCTTACTTGTGATGATGTGCTTGTGGAAGAAAAAGTCATAATACACCTATACCAGCCATTACCTAAATCAATCATATCACCTGTAGGAGAACCAGTGCCTGGGGTAAATGATTCAGTAGAAAAGTTGTAATTACCAATATTACCTGCTATGTTTAAATAAAACGTATCTCCTATAGATTTTTTAGCATAAACTGACGCAGTAAACGTTCCTACTGTATTAACTCCTAATAATCTAATAAAATCATTTGCAGTTGGAAATTCCACTGCGTAAGCAGATGTCCCACCACTTAAATCATCTTGACCTCCTGTTCTAATTGGCGAACCAAATGTAGCCCAAGAGCTTAAATCTTCACTATAAATAAGTTCATTTGTAGAAATTGGTTCAAGTAAAAAAGCACCTTTGTCTGTTGTTGTGTATGCAGTAACTTCTTTGACTGATACGTTGTCAATACTTAATATCGTATTTGTCCCAGGATCAGCTTTTAAAAATAAATTCGCGTTATTTGCTATAAATTTTTCCGTATAAGTACCATTAGCAGTTCTTGGAATTGCACCACTCCTACTAACATTTCTTACAAATCCTTGAACATAATCAACTACATCATAAGTTAATACATATTCTTTACCACTAACCATACAATTTTGATAAATATTTGCATTTCCCCCACTATAATTATTTATGTCAAATGTAGCAACACCATTAGCAATACTCCATCCACTCTGTTTCGACCAATTACTATCTGTATCAAATGAGCCATTAGTTACAAGCTCATCGCCTAAAACAGGAATATCAAATGTACTACCTGTATAGTCTATTCTTGGTACGTCATCTGTTAGAACTTCTTGGACTACTACGTTGTCTACTGAATATATAGCACCATTTCTTGCTCTAAATAAAAGATTACCACTCGCTTGGCTATGTGTAAAATATACTGTAAAAGTGCCATTGCTTGTTATAGTGTATATAGCACCACCATTATTATCCATTAACCTTGATTCGCCTAATCCATTGTAGTCGGAAATAGTAAAAGTAGCCTTGTATGATTTTCCATTAGTTAAAATGTCTTGCCACAATAAAGAAGTTTGACCATCACCATCTAAATTACCTTTACCATCACTAATAGTTGAGTTTGATTTTGACCAATCATCATTCGGGTCTACTTGTTTAACTGATACGTTGTCTATTGAGCCATTAAAATTATTGCTTATAAAAAACAAAGAAGTGTTTGCAGAAGATATTCCTGTAATATATACAGAATAAGAACCTACTGCAGTTCCTTGAGTACCACTTACAGTACCGTGTAAGTTAGGTATAACACCACCACTAACATAGTCTACAATATCATAAGAAACTAAATAAGTATTTACTTCATTTGCAGTTAAAACACTACTTTGTTGTAAATTACCGCCACTCCCATTTGAAGATGCTTTACCATCTGCTATTGACCAATTTGCAGCTTTAGTCCAATCAGTATCGCCATTCTCAAAATCCCCATTTGTTACAAGCTCTGAACCAAGTTCATCAAAAGAACCATTCTGAACTAAATCTGAACCTAAATTAGTAACTGTTTCTATTAGTCCGAACTCATTAACTCTTGTTGCGAATGAATTACGTGTAAATGTAAAATCAGAAGTAATGGCATTGTAGTCTAACCCAAAACATGCTTTGGGAAATCCACCTCCTGATCCTTGAAGTGTAGAAGAATAAATTGCATTTGCAATAGCTATATACATACTACCAAAGTGCTAAAATACCTGAAGCAGTTGTGTTGGTTGCAAAAACTCTTACCACATTTACTGGCAAAAATCCCCCATCTGGAAATCCTGCAAACACAACATCGTCACCTCCTGCAGTTAATACTCGCAGGTCACCTCCTGTGCCTACATACAACACACATCCATTGTTGCCTCTTCCATTAGAGTTAGAAACACTAGGAATGTCTACTGTATCACTTGGTGTAACTGCTGCTGCTCTACTCGCTTGTAATTTTTGATATGCCATTTTATTTGTTATATGGGAAAACTCTATTTAAAGAATCTCGTCTTTCAGAACAACCACATGGTTTACCTGTAGCTTTAGAAACAGTATCAACAACTTTTTTAATACCTGTGGCTTTTGTAAACTTTTCAATTGAATCGCCTAATCCTTTAGATTTTTCCATTATTTTTTTATTAATCCTCCTATTTTTTTCTTTACATTGTTAATGCACTCATAAGACATATTATGGTCTCCTGAGTATGCATGACCTGTTTTCTTCTTAGCCATTGCTTTTGATTCGTCTCTTCTAGACTTTAAAGATTGAGATTTTTTTCCATTTTTAGAACCTAAAGACTCATCTAGTCTTGAATTATAACCTTGTTTTTTCATGATGTAAAGTTTTATTTAACAAATATACTAATATTTTCCTTGTCTTTTCTTTGGACTAGATTTTGTGCTACCACCTTTGCCAGCCCATAAATTTTTACAGGCCCAGTATCGAGCTGTCAACTTCGATTTTGCTGTTCCGCATTTATGTCTGGCTTTAAAAGATTTTCTAGCGGCAGCACTATAATTGTGTCCATAGCCTTTGGCTCCAAAGTGAATAAGTTTTTCTTTTCCTCCTTCACAACCTTTAACCATTTTCTTTTTACCTGCTCTATCTGAGGCCCTTGGTTTATTGCAGGCCATTTTGCTTTTATCTGCCATAATTATGATTTTGCTTGTATTACTATCCAGTTACTACCATCAGACCAAACTGCACATCCATTGTACGCTTTGTTTATAACATAAAACGCACCTCCATCAATTGTTTCTGTTCCAGGTGCAACTACATGAACTTTATCACTTGCAACAACTGTAGAGTCGTTTACTATTCTTAAAAATCTGTACGGTATATCTGTTGCCGAAGGAAGAATTAAATCAAACGTTCCTGATCCACCTGACCATGTCAGGTCAATTATATTTTTAGTTGTTGTAATTGTTACGCTACCTCCAGAGGTTGCAGTAATAAACTCTGGTTCAATTATTGCCGTTGCACCAAACTCAACCTTAGACGCTATCTCTTCAATAGTATACGCATCCCTCATTGCGTTAGCTTGTTCAGAACCTTTGTTTTTTGTATCAACAAATGGAGCTACTCCATGAAACTTAGTGCCATCTGGTATAGCCATAATTTATTCTTCTATCGGTGGTTCAGGAAATGGATCAATCCCATTCTCTATTAATATTTCAGCCCATTCAGCTTCGTTATCATAGTAATCAACTTCTGTCCAAGGCGTTTCCATACATTGAGTAGGAAGTATAGAACCATAAGCCATTATATTTTCTCGTGTACCATCCCAACATATAAACCAAGTTTCATTTGGTGGGTAACATATTTTTGTGTTTTGTAAAGATTTTAATTGTGCCATTTTATTATTATTATTATTTATACACCACCACCATCTATGATAGTCCAATTGTATGTGTTAATTAATGTATTTTTTGCCGCTTCTGCTGCTCCACCTAATGTGTATTGAGATGTGCCAAAGTTAATATTAACATTAGATTGTAAACTTTGTGCTGCCCAACTTATCAATGTTGCATCGTAGTTGGCAGTAGATAATGAAGAATTATTAATCCAAAATTGCAATCCATTTGTCATACTTGTAGGCGTCCAATTGGCTAAACTAATATCTGTTTGCCCATAAGCATTAAATTGACTAAAATTAGATGCGTTAGAAATATTCCAGTTTTCTAATCCACTATTAGTCATAATCAACGGATTAGAAAAAGTATTAAAATTTGTAACGTTACTTACATCCCAACTACCAATGTAAACATTTGCCATTTGGGTTGTTCTATTAAACATCCAACTCATGTTTGTAGCAGATGAAACATCAAAGTTATCCATATCCGCAAGGTCTGCTCCATTGTCAAACTGACTATTAGACCTTAAAAAATTAGTAAAGTTTGTAACATTACTAGTGTCCCAAGTTGATATTTTATTTTTCCAACTACCATAATAAGAAAAATTAGACATATTAGTCACATTACTAACATCCCAGTTTTGAACCGTAGAGTTATAGTAATTACCAAAATCAGAAAAAGCACCAAGATAAGAAAAAGATGTTACATTTGATAAATTTGGTAAGTCCGTAGCGGTTAGTCCAGTAAAACCTCCACAACTCCTAAACATATTAGTCCAATCTTGCCAAACTATAGTTCCCCAATTTAAAACATCTCTTAGTTTTTCTCTATAAATATCATCAGTAAGATTTTGCATACTTAAGTGAGGAAAATCACCACTAATCTTAGTTATATGATCACCTGCAGTTGCATAGGTGTGAGAGATATTAGCGTCTGTATTGTATGTTTCTACTGTACCATCACCCCAATCAATAACATAATCAAATGTTCCACTACCAATACCTATTTGTATTTCTTCATTAGGTGTAGTAGTTTCCCACTTTAATGTAAAGGGTTCTTCTGCAGCTCCAAGTGATTTAGCTAATGCTCTTCTCATTAGTTAGCGTTTGAAATTGATAAATCATAAACAATACCACTATCTGTGTTGTTACTTACACTTAAGGCTAGTTGGTTGCGTGTACCATCATTAGCGTATGTACCACCGTACTGTGTCCATCCTCCTGGAATTGTAAGAGATTCATCTACTGTAGAGGTTATATATAAAGTTACAACAACCGTTTCACCAACAGATGGATTGTTTGCTACTGATAGTGTAGTTGCACCTGTTAATGTTAGTTCGTGATTATCTTTATTGAGGTCTATACTGTACGTTCCTGATACAGATGTATTTTCCACACTTACACCAATCTTAGAATTTTGTGATATTTCTTCAATCGTGTAAGCTTTTCTTTTAGAGTTTGAAAATTCAGAGCCTCTGTTTACTGTTTCTACAGGCTCGTGTATTCCATGAAATCTTGTTCCTTTTTCTATTGACATTACTTAGTGTATTTTTTAGTTACTTTTCCTGCTTTGGTGTTAGAAACAAACTGCTTCTTTCCACCAGAGGCTTTCTTTTTTCTAGCCGTTTTAGCTCGTTGCTTTTTACTTAACGCTCTAGCTTTTGCTAAAGGGAGACATCTATCTGGATTTTTTTTGTTCTTGCTAGTACCACATTCACCTTTGATTTCCCCATCAGTTCCAATGCGTACCCACTTTTCTTTTCTCCATTTAGCTAACTCTCCCATTATTTTTTCTTTTTTCCTTTAGCGTAGTTAGGGTCTTTACAGTACTTACTAGCAGCCATGTTAGCATACGCAGATGGATACTTGTCAAATGTTCTCTTTGCCCAGGCAATACCTGCAGGACAAATCTTGTTACCTTTTGTTCTACCCTTCTTTGCCATTACTTTTTACCACACTTAGCGTAAACACTATTTGCTATCTGCTTGTTCGATGGTAGTCCAAATTTTTCTGGCTTACCCTTCATGCTTTTGTTTCCTGCTGTAAAGTAAGGTTTTAAATTTTTTTTCATGATTTCTTCTTTTTAGTATTTTGTCCTTCCCATCTACCCATTTTTTCAAACTCAGTCTCACCATAAGGATTAGTTTTTGCTGTAGGCTTTAATCCCTTCATCCCCATCTTATATCCTCTTTTGTATTGGGCACTATCTCTTTTTTTCGCAGGTCTGTTTGTGTTAGCACCTTCTGATCTATTTCTAGCAGCATTAGCCATTCTAAAATTTTTCCAAGTTGGATTATTTTTCTTACAATCTGCTAAAGCTTTACCTTTTAATCCTTTACAATCTGCCATAGTTTTATTTTTTATTTTCCTCCTGTATTACCTTTGTTTTTTCTTCCTTTTCCTTTTTTACCTCTAGCTCTTTTGTCGCCAGGGGTATTTGTTTTACTAGCTCTATTCTTTGATTGAGCTTCTAACACTATTTTATTTCCTTTGTGTGAAACATCTTTTCTATCATGATTACCATAGGTTCCTTCTTCTCTGTTCTCTCTATTATTTGCAACTCTTCTTTTTATTTGAGCTTTACGAGCATTATATCTTTTTTGATATGCTAGTCTTTTCTTTCTTGCCTCTGGATTATCTCTATAGAATTTTGCAGTTCTGCCTAGTGCCATGTAAAAATGTTATATTTACAAAGATATTAAATTAAATTAAATTAAATTCATGCAACGAAATAGACCAAAATCCGACTACTTAAAGTATTGGAAGACTGTAAAACAATGGGCTAAGGCAAAATACAACCTTACAAATGCTCAAATAGAGTTGATGCTGTTTCTCTACAGCGAAGGATTATTTACAAAAGCTCAATTTAAAGAATTTAAGGAGTGCATGTCTTGGGACCGGAACATGTTTTTCAATATGCTAAAGGATGATTGGATTGTAAAATTCAGGGAACGAAAAGGAAAGCAGTCTACTCTTTATGAGCTTGGATTTAAAGGTAAGCGCGTATGCGCTTCGATTTATAGAATCCTAAACAAAGAGGAAATCATCTCCGAAGACCGAAGACGAAATCCTATGTTTAAGGATAATATAAACTATGGCAATAAAGTTTATAGAAAAATGATTATCAGAATGAATAAAGAAATAAAAAATTAAACTTATGAAAATATTAAATTGGGTATTGCATACTTGTTATGCACCATTAGAACAACCAAGCCCCAAGTGCAAATCCTATTACAAACACTATTGCAAATGGTATTAGTAGTTTATTAAATACTTGCTTGGCTATTTCGCCACCTATTCCTTCCATCATAATTTTTAGTTTTAAAGTTAACGGTGCATAATACCGTATATATTTTATTTCGTTCCTCAACAAATCATATACAATTCGTCATTGGCAGTAATACTATCGGCTATTTCTGATAGTCTGCCATTTAATCTCATTTAATAGGTTCATTTCTGCATATTCATAGCTTGAATGAAACCAAGGCTCTGAGCTAATCCCTGCAACAGATATAAAATGAGTCCAATATTTTCTACCGTACCAATTAGTTTTCTGCACTTCTACAACAAAGCCTTTTTCGTATTTCTTAATTCTGTAATTCATATCTTATACGTACTACTGCCAAGGCTCTGCACAATTTGCACAATAACCACTTATCCCATTTTCACTTACTTTCATTTGTGGGCGTGGTGTTTTGCAATTACATTTCACAACATCGGTTAAACACAATATTTTTTCGTACTCTAATGCTATGTCGTTCGCTTGTCTAGCCGTTAATCTTACTGTTTTTTCTGGCTCTATCTTTAGTACATTTATCCACGCTTGTTTTAATTCTTTTTTCATATCTACTATTTTGAATCTCATATTAATTACAAAACAACTACCACATCATTCTCTGTTATTATAGAAACCATCTCATTATTTAGACTCATAGAGTGGCCAGCTCGTTTATCATAGTATATAACATCTCCTTTTTTAACAGTCTTAACGTCTGTCCCTGGAATATTTACCTTTCCTTTCTTGTATCTAAGCTGATTACTATCTTGAGAAGTAAGTAGTATCCCTGATTCTGTTGTAATTTTTTCGTTAATCTCTTCGATTACAATGTATTTCCCTATTGCTTTCATTTGCGTTTCATTGTCATTATTGCGTTAGTACTTAGTATTGTTGTTGCGACACTTACTGCATTTCGAAGTGCGTTCTTTGTTACTTTTGCAGGATCAATTATTCCCATTTTGTACATATCACCATACTTATCGTTCTTTACATCGTAACCTTTGTTGACATATTCCGATATATTTTCAATAACAGTAATCGGGTCTTTCCCTGCATTAACTAATATCTGTTCAAATGGTGCGAAAAACGATTCTCTAAGAACATCTGACATTTCTCCAAGCATTTTGTGAGCATATCTTAGTAATGCAACTCCTCCTCCTGGTAATATCCCTTCTTCCATAGCAGATTTTACGGCACACACAGCATCCTCAACTCTGTCATACTTCTCTTTTTGCTCAATATCAGAGTTAGCTCCAACATATATCACACCTACTTTCCCCATCAAGAGCGATATACGCTGATCAATAAAGTCTCTCTCGTTTTTATTAGAGTTCATATCGCGTTGGTCCTTAAGCTCCTCTATTCT
>Ga0208796_1000044_pt1 | contig 40003 bp, 39 predicted proteins | sample ColrivemetaGS725_FD_187604 | JGI IMG/M metagenome (GOLD analysis project Ga0208796, IMG submission 187604) | Estuarine microbial communities from the Columbia River estuary - Flood tide ETM metaG S.725 (SPAdes) (version 2) | ecosystem: Environmental > Aquatic > Marine > Intertidal zone > Estuary... | reverse complement strand
CTGGAGGTCTCGGCCTGGAGGTCTCGGCCTGGAGTGCTCGGCCTGGAGGTTAAATATATCGTAAAATCCTATTCTTAAGTTGATGCGCTACTTTCTCCAATCTATTAATCGTAGCAAAATATTGTTGACAATAGTAGCCTCTTAAAAAAATATTTCAATAAAAAAAGTCGATGTAAAGTATTGACGCAAAGTTGACTAAATATATTTTCACAAACTAAAAATTTTTAAGGGTCCTATTTGTCACTAACCACTGCGAGGGTATTCGGATCGCACCATAAGAGTAGGCAATACGCTGCAAAGTTGTTTCGATAATGCAAGACACACCTCGCCCAGTAACCGAAATAGCGAAATCGGATATTTTATCATTTTTATTCTTATCGCGCTATCTTCGTATTATCGTATTTGAATCATGGCCCTCATTAGCAGATCCGAAGCCGCACGCGCATTGGGCGTATCACCCGAAGCTGTCTATGCAGCAGTGAAAAGCGGAAGATTATCGGTCAAGAAAGACGCATATGGCAAGCCTGTTGTCGATAGTGAAACAATGCGAGAGGAATGGGCCAGGAACACGCAGACGAGAATTGGAATCGGTCCAAAAGCCGCTGGCCCAGGCAAGGAGAAGAAGCCTTTGCGCAGTCGCGAGGAGAGAATGGCTTCAGGCAGTGAGCAGCCGAGGATCAGCAAGACTCAGGAGTCGATCCCCGACTATGACGAATCTCGCGCTCGAACGGAGCATTTAAAGGCAGAGCTGCTTGAACTTGATCGACAGCAAAAAGAGGGGCTCCTGGTTAAAGCAGAGGACATTGCGCTTGAGTGGTCAGAAATTATCACTCGTGCAAGAACAAAGCTATTAGGGATACCAACCAAGGCAAAACAGCGAATACCAGACTTAGACACAGACGCTATTGGTGTTTTGGATGATATTGTGCGCGAAGCCTTAGAAGATTTAGCTGGTGACAGTGAATAACGTAGAAAAACTAAGAAAGTCAGCTGCTTTAGCGTTTAAACCGCCAAAAAAGATGACTTTAAGCGAGTGGGCGGACTCTTATGCCTACTTAAGCGCAGAATCGAGCGCAGAAGGCGGAAGATGGCACACGCTGCCTTATCAGAAGGGGATAATGGATGCGATCACGAATCCCAAGATCGAGCAGATCAGCGTGATGAAAAGTGCCCGTGTCGGGTACAGCAAAATTCTTAATCACGTCGCGGCCTTTCATATTCATCAGGATCCGTGCCCGATCATGATTGTGCAGCCCACGATTGAGGATGCACAGGGATACTCGAAGGAGGAGATCGCGCCAATGTTGCGCGATACGCCTTGCCTCAAGGGTGTAGTGAGCGAGGCCAAGTCAAAAGACGGAGCCAACACGATCCTGCAGAAGCAATTCCCTGGGGGGAGCCTGAGCCTGGTGGGCGCTAACAGTCCGCGTGGGTTTAGGCGTGTGAGTAGGCGAGTGGTGCTATTTGACGAGGTTGATGGTTATCCACCTTCGGCTGGCACCGAGGGAGACCAGATCAAGCTGGGCATTAGGCGTACTGAGTATTACTGGAACAGGAAGATCGTGGCGGGGTCAACGCCAACGGTTAAAGACTTCAGCCGTGTCGAGCGAATGTTTCTGCAGGGTGATCAGAGGCGCTATTTCGTTCCATGCCCTGACTGCGGCCACATGCAGTACTTGAAATGGGCAAATATGAAATGGCACGACAACGACCCCGACACAGCTAGTTACTGCTGCGAAAGCTGTGGCGTATGGATCCCAGCAGCAAAGAAACGTTGGATGGTTGAACGCGGTGAGTGGCGGCCCACCGCGCCTGGTAATGGTAAACATGTCTCATTCCATATTTGGGCGGCGTACAGCTATAGCCCCAATGCGAGCTGGTCAACACTGGTTGAAGAGTTTCTTGATGCGAAAAACGACGCAGAGCAGCTAAAGACATTCGTGAACACTGTTCTGGGCGAGACGTGGGAAGACGAATATGCGTCGAAGGTGGGCGCAGATGCTCTCAGCGAACGTTCAGCTGATGAAAAGTACAAGCAGGGCGTGGTGCCTGCGGAGGCATTGCTACTGACTGTCGGTTGCGACACTCAGGATGATCGGCTGTCACTCAGTGTTTGGGGATGGGGCCGCGAGGAGCAGGGTTGGTTGATTGACAGAGTGAAAATTTACGGCGACCCGTCGCGGAAAGACGTGTGGAAGCAGTTGGACGAGATTGTGCAGACGCCTTACAAGTCTGAGGATGGTCGTGAGTTGAAGCCAATGGTGGTAGCCATCGATAGCGGCGGCCACCACACCAGCGAGGTGTACCAGTATGCAAGGGAACGTCAGAGCTTGGGCGTTGTTGCGATCAAGGGCATGTCAACTAAAAACAAGCCGCCAATTGGCAAGGCAAGTAAGGTTGACCTAAACGCAAAGGGCAAAACGCTCAAGAAGGGAGCGCAGGTGTTCCCGGTTGGATCGGACACGATTAAGTCATTATTATTCGGCAGATTGAAGCACAACGATGTCGGGCCAGGGTATTTGCATTTCTATCCAACGGTTGATAAAGATTATTTCGAGGAGTTGACTGCAGAGAAGCAGGTACTCAGGTTCAGGAATGGATTCCCTGAGCGTATTTGGGTAAAAAAAAGCAGTGCAAGAAACGAAGCATTGGATGAGCTTGTTTACGCTTACGCGGCGTTAAATCGCGTGTATCAAATCAAAGATCGTCGAACGCTATGGGATCAGATGGAAAAGTCACCCGAAGAACGAAAAGAGTCCAAGCGTACAGCTTCGGCAGCGCGGACCCAGAAAAGTTTCGTTAATCATTGGTAGGAGTTAGACTGCTGAATATCAAATGCTCTCTTTAGATGGGAATCCCTCCATCCATAACTAGCGGCGTGGATACGGTGTGGACTGATTCCGAGACCGTTGACGTTTTTGGAGATGCTGTAACTAGCTCTACGCATAGTCTTGTCTATTATTTTCGACTAAATACAAACGCTCAAGGTCTGACGGCAACATCAGTCGCTTACGACAGCGGTTGGAAAACAACTTTAAGCGCATCTGAAACTGCATCGGTTGTCGCAAGCCCCGACTGGTTCTTTCAGGCTGTGCTGACCAAGACTGGCGAAAACATTATTCAGGAGTACAGCCGGGGCCAGATCGAGTTTCAGCCTTCTTTGTCCTATTCGGGTACGCCCGGCGCTTTTGACGGGAGGACTCAGGCACAGAAAGATCTTGATGCTGTAAAAACAGCTATTCGAGCTTTGCTTGGTGGCGGCGCGGTTCAAGAGTACAGAATCGGGACGCGAAATTTAAAGCGATACGATATTTCGGAACTTCTGGTGTTAGAGACTAGGCTGAAGTCGATAGTGGCTAAGGAAAACAAAGCCAAGATGATCGCTTCAGGATTGGGCGATCCTAAAAATCTGTATGTTCGCTTTGGTCAAGGCTGATGGGATTAAGAACAAACTTACTTAGAAGATTTGGCTTACGGCCTATCCCTGTCGAGCAGCGCAGGCGCAGGCGCAGGCGCAGTTATGCAGGTGCTTTTGTCTCTCGCCTGACAAGCGACTGGATGAGCACTCAAGCTAGTGCTGACGCTGAAATACTCACAAGCATCAGGAAGCTGCGAGACCGCTCCCGCGAGATGGTGCGGAACAATCCTTATGCAAAGCAGGCAAAACGCACGACTCAAGTCAACGTTGTTGGCAGTGGGATCAAGCTTCAATCTCAAGTGCAGCAACTTAGGGGCAGGAAGCTAAACGATTCAGTCAATCGCTTGATTGAAGAAAAGTGGCGTTTATGGACCCGTGCGCAACATTGCGACGTAGCGGGTCGGCACAGTTTTCACATGATGGAATGGCTTGCCACTGGTGCCTTGCCAGAGTCAGGCGAGGCATTGTTCAGGATCATAAGGCGTCCGTTTGGCAACAGTAAGGTGCCATTGGCTCTTGAAATGCTTGAGTCTGACGTGCTGGATGAGGAGTACCAAGGCCCGACTCTTTCTAGAAGCAATGAGTGGAGAATGGGTGTCGAAATTAATGAATGGGGCCGCCCAGTACGTTATGCGTTTTTAACTCGTCACCCTGGCGATTCTTGGTTCCAGAATGTTTCAGAGAAAGATGGTAAGCATGTATTTCTTCCAGCAGCGGATGTAATTCATTTATTTTTACCGGAGCGGCCACAGCAGAATCGGGGTGTGCCTTGGTTCCATCCTGTGATGGTTGACGCGCATCAGCTGGCAGGATATGAACAAGCCGCTGTCGTTCGTGCTCGCGCTGGCGCAAGTGTCATGGGCTTTATCACTAGCCCAGAAGGCGAGCTTGACGGGGATGATGTTGAAGACAGCCGCCGGATTAGTGAGTTTGAGCCTGGTATGTGGAAGTATTTAGAGCCTGGTCAGAATGTTGAAGTTCCAGACATCGGCTCACCTGACCAGCAATTCGAGATGTTTGTTAAAAACAAAGTACGTCGTTTTGCTTCAGGTTTTGGCTGTAGTTATGAGACATTGAGTCGTGATTTTTCAGACACTAATTACAGCAGCAGCCGTTTAAGCCTCTTGGAAGACAGAGAGCACTGGAAAGTCGTCCAGGGGTATTTGATTGAAAATTTTCACATGAGAGTGTTCCGTGAGTGGCTTGGCTTGGCTGTGCTTGCTGGAGAGTTACCGTTCACCGATTACGAGGAAAGGCCAGAGCGATACGACACACCCAGATGGATGGCGCGTGGATGGGATTGGGTTGACCCTCTCAAAGAGGCTAAAGCTTACCGTGAGATGGAAAATGCGGGCTATTATACGAAGGCTCAAATCGTTTCAAGGTTAGGAGGAGACTTCTACGACAACTTGAGTGAAATTGCTATGGAACAGCAAGCAGCCCGTGATCTTAACGTTGAGCTTGATCGAGACATTATCGAGCAGCCCCCAGAGGTAATTGAGTGATGCCATTTAAGCCAAACGATGGAATGCGTGAAGAAGCGCAGCGTTACAAAGACTGGAAATCAGACGGCAGGAAAGGCGGCACTGAAGTCGCAGCTCGCCGCGCAACTCAAATCTTGAGCGGCAATGAGTTGAGCGATGAAACAGTAATCAAGATGAGCGCATGGTTTGCGCGTCATGAAGTAGACAAGCAAGCTGAAGGATTCAGTCCAGGAGAAGATGGCTACCCCTCGCCAGGAAGAGTCGCTTGGGCTGCTTGGGGCGGCGATTCTGGTAAAACATGGTCAGACCGCATTGTTAAATCCATGGATCGTTCAATCACCCAAGAAGAGGTTCGCGCCGAGCCTGACGCTTTAGACGTTGGAGATTTTGTGCGCTGGAGTTCTTCTGGTGGCAATGCTCAGGGACGCATTACAAGAATTGTTCGTGATGGCCAGCTAGAGGTGCCTGGCGCAGAAGTTACTATTAATGGAGAAGAGGATGATCCTGCCGCATTAATTAGGATTTATCGCGAAGGAGACGAAGGATGGCAAGAGACCGATGTTTATGCAGGGCATAAGTTCAGTACACTGAACAAGATCGAAGCATTACGCGAGATGGAGGGACAAGAGGAGGTGCATTATGCGGCCTTTGATGAAGAACATCAGAAATTGTCCCGTGATCTGGAAGGTAAGACCTTTCAGCGTGTCGAAGCTACCAGCTTCCGCATGGTTGATGAAAAGAGCATGGAGTTTCCATTCAGCTCTGAATATCCCGTGGCTCGTTATTTTGGAAACGAAATCCTGAGCCATGGCAGCGAGTCCGCCAACCTTGAGCGGCTCAATGACGGCGCACCGCTTCTTTATAACCACGATCCAGACCGCATGATCGGCGTTGTCGAGCGTGCTTGGATTGATGGAGAAAAGAAGCGGGGTTATGCCAAGGTGCGCTTCTCGCGTAATAAATTTGCGCAAGAAGTGCTCCAAGACGTTCGTGATGGAATCCTTCGCGGCGTTTCTTTCGGCTACTCCATTGATAAAATGGAAGAGCGTGAAAGTGATTTTGTAGCGACGAATTGGCGTCCCTATGAAGTAAGTCTGGTCAGCATTCCTGCTGATCCGACAGTCGGAGTTGGACGCTCTCTTGAGACGGACGATTCTGACCTAGACAATGGAGTTGAACGTTCCTTAGAGGAACTCGGCTCTGAGACTGCGGCTTCACCCGCATCACCTGAAAACACAATGACTGAGGTCATCATGGAAAACACTCCAGATCTGGAGGTGATCCGGTCCGAGGCCGTAGAGGCCGAACGTGACCGTGCTACCTCTATCACTCAAATCGGTGAGCGTCACAAGCTCCCTGACATGGCACGCGACTTGATCAACGGCGGCAAGTCTGTTGATGAGGCCCGTGCTGCATTTCTCGAAAAAATCGGCACTCAAACCGTGGAACACAGCATCAGCGTCACTGGTAACGACATCGGCCTCTCTGATAAGGAGACCCGTAGCTTCAGCTTCGTCAAAGCTCTGAACTATCTCTCTAACCAGGGTGATGCTCAGGCTCGTCGCGATGCAGCATTTGAAATTGAAGTTGGTGAGGCTGCTGCTAAGAAGTACGAGCGTTCTTCAAACGGCATTGTCATCCCTAATGAAGTCCTTCGTCGCGATTTGGTTGTAGGCACTCCTACAGCTGGTGGTGACTTGGTTGACGACGTGCTTCTCTCAGGAAGCTTCATCGACCTGCTTCGTAACCGCTTGTCAATTGCTCAAGCTGGCGCAACGATGCTGACCGGCCTCCAAGGCAATGTCTCAATTCCTCGCCAGACAAGCGCGAGCACTGCTTACTGGGTTGGCGAAAACGCTTCTCCTACCGAGTCCCAGCAGGCAATTGATCAAGTCAACATGACACCCAAGACAGTGGGTGCTTTCGTTGACTACTCAAGGCGTCTTCTGCTTCAAAGCAGCATCGACGTTGAAGGCATGATTCGTAACGATCTTGCTCGCGTCATTGCCCTTGAGATTGATCGCGCTGCTGTTTACGGCACCGGTTCTTCCAACCAGCCTCAGGGTCTGACTAACGTCAGCGGTATTGGATCTGAGACTTTGACCAACTTTGGAAGTTTTGATGAGTACATTGCAATGGAGACCGACGTTGCTGCGGCTAACGGTGACATTGGCACAATGCGCTACATCATCAACGCTTCCGCTCGCGGTGCTCTGAAGTCAACTGAAAAGGCTTCAAACACTGCTCAGTTCGTTTACGAAAACGATGAAATCAACGGTTACCCTGTGATCGTTTCCAACCAGTTGCTCAACAACGATGCACTGTTTGGCGATTTCTCACAGTTCGTGATGGGCATGTGGTCAGGCTTGGATCTGACTGTTGATCCTTACGCTGGCGCAACTGCTGGTACTGTTCGCGTCATTGCTCTTCAGGATATTGACTTTGCTGTCAAGCAGCCTGCATGTTTCTGCTTCGCTAGCTGAACAACATGAAAGTTGAGATCACACGCGGAGTGATGATCAACGGGGAGTCTGTAAAAGCAGGCTCCTTTATTGAAGTTGATCAGCAGATAGCGAATATTCTTTTCAATAGCGGCAAAGCAAAAGTTGCTGTTGAGAAGACAACAAATTCGGTTTCTGAAGCTACCGATTCTTGCAAAACTGTGCCTCGTTCAAAGCGAGGACGTTCTAAAACTTCTTTTGGAGAAGACTGATGACAATTCTTTCTGTAGGGCTTGAAAAGCTTTCGCATTTTGCGCTAGCACCTACTGCTTCACGTACTTCTGCTCTTGACGGCACTGCTGTTGACTTGAATGATTACGAAGGCGACATTTGCGTGATTCTCGATGTCGAGAATGGCGGAACATCAACTTTAGATGTCAAGATTCAGTCAGCTGACACTTCCGGTGGGACTTACTCTGATGTCCCTGACACTTCTTTCACTCAAGTGAGCACAAGCGCAAGCAAGCAGACGCTTGTTTTCCCAAAGGGTAGCGCCAAGCGCTTTATCAAAGCTGTTTCAACAGTTTCAACTTCAACTCATACCTACAGCGTCAATGCTTTTGGTGCGCTGAAGTACGCTTGATAGTTTTATGCGTCTGACATAAGTCGGGCGCTTTTTCATGCTTTGATAAGGCTAGTCAGTTATGATGTTCAAGTAAGGAGCTAGGCGAGAGATGAGCCTTCCACGAATTGGTGGTTTTTCGGCCCCAGCAACTGCAGATTTTGCTGACCTTGACTATGACGGTAGCAGCCGGGTAGTTACGATTACCTACAAACAGGGCGGTTCTGGTGGTGTTGTGGTTGGCGTGTTGAATATTACTTATGTCGGTGCTAGTACCGATGTTGATACTGTTTACTGGACTATCTGATCATGGCGTATAAGTACAATCCACTACTAGGAGTCGGTCTCGACGAAGTAGGAGCAGGCGGCGGCGCTGCCACTCCTGGCGGTGCGGACACCCAAGTTCAATTTAACGATGGTGGAGCACTTGGCGGTGACGCAGGTCTCACCTACGACAAAACGACAGACAAGCTTACTGTTGCCGGTGACATTGATCTAGACGACGGCGGAACATTTAGCACCACGTTGCAGACGGTAACACCAACTGCTAACCGGACAGTCTCAATTCCTGATGCAACTGGAACGATTGGTCTGGTCAATGGTCCTACTGGCAGTATCCAGTTTAATCAAGCCGGTGCATTAAGCGGCACCAGTGATTTTAGTACGACGCTGGATTGGAATAATGCAACAACAACATTTACAGGGCTGAAGTTAAATGTAACCAATACTGCAAGCGCTGCTAATAGCAACCTGCTGGATTTGCAGGTGAATGGGACGAGCGTTGCTTCAATAAGTACCAATGGTTCTACCGGCACCGGCTATCTAAAACTAATCCCCACAACAGTTGGCGCATTAACTGCAGCTGCAACTGTTGGTGCAGGTACTAAAGCTTTTGTGACGGACTCAACTAGCACGCTTAGTTCTCACCACGGCCAAGCTGTTGTCGGCGGTGGTAGTAATTTCGTGCCGGTCTTTAGCGACGGCACTAACTGGATCGTCGGCTGATGACATCCTCTGCAAACTTCGCTTCCGACCGAACCATGGACACGCTTTCTCTCACACTGACCAACACCCGCGTTATTGACGGGTTGATCTTTGCCGCTAATTCTGTTGGCAAAACACCTGAAGCTTATGCTGAATGGTTACTAGACAACGACGGCTATCGTTATGCCGACGCCAACTCTTATGGTGTCGTAACAAGTGCAGGATTCTTTGCACGTTTCACACCAACTGAATATGCAGCGGTGCTTGCAGCTTCTGTCGATACGGTAGAAGTACCAGAGAAGATTGGCGGTGTTCCAACTGAGGAACAATACGATGCATACCAAGTAGCAGTTCTTCAGTATTCAATACTGGAGAATCCTACGGCTGAAGAAACTGCAACGTATGAAGCGGCCCTTGAAGCGTATGAACTGGCTACCACTGCTGAAAATCAAACCGAGGTTGATGCAGCTGAAGCACAGAATGCAGCCGCTAATGCAGTGAAAGCATTGCTTGATGAATTAACAGCTGCTGAAAAAGTAGCACTTGATGATCAACGTGTTGCTGATGGTCTTGCACTGTTAGTCAGCATGGAATTGCTTGCACCTGGACGACCAGCTGAAATTACTGCGTATGAGCGCCCATTCCCTGTGATTACACAGGAGATCGAACAATGAGCCTGAGGTGGTCGTCAGCAACTGATCAGTTGTATGCGGTGAGCAATAGTTCACCTTCCCTTGACTTGGATTTTGCAAGCAACAAGAGCTTGCTAGACAATATCAGCGGCTTCCCATTAGTCAATCACCAACGTGATGCTAGTAGCGGCAAAAGTGCTGGGACGTATGTTGACAGTGATGGGTTGATTAAGACCAGTCCGGTTAATTACGCTATCAACAGTGAACAGATAGACCTTTGGACTCCAAGCGGGGGAAGCATCTCAGCTAATTTTGCAGAATCACCTATTGGGGATTTAACGGCTGATAAATGGATCCCTGATACTGCTAGTAGCTATCATTATCCAAAACTAATAACCACCTTATCATCTGCTAGTTCAGTTACTTATAGCATCTATGCAAAACAAGCAGGCTATAGGTATTTATTAATAAACACGACTGATGGCAGTTCGTCGGGCAACGGTGGCCCTGTTGTTGACTTGCAAGATGGTGAAGTTGCCAGCAACTACACAGCAACTTACCCAACGACTGTTACAGATGCTGGTAACGGTTGGTGGAGGGTTGCTATGACATTTACTGGAAACGGAGTTAATATAATTGTAGACCATAATCCATTACCAACATCAACCATTGCCGCATATTCCGGTGATAATACTTCTGGTGTTCTTCTGTGGGGCGCTCAACTACAAGAAGGCACAACCGCCACTGACTACATCCCAACAGGTGCAACGATTAGTGGAGCACCACGATTTGATCATGACCCCGTGACTGGTGAAAGTCTGGGGTTGTTGATTGAAGAGGAACGGACAAATTACTGTACCGGTGACTTTAATGGAACCTTAGGAGACGGGGGCTTGCAAACTCTGCCTTCTGGCGTGAAGGCACCTGATGGCTCCACTGCAGCATATCTCCTCCTTCCAGGGGTGACGCGGTTGTGGTTTGATGGTTTGAATAGTGTAAATATAGGCATCAGTGGTAAAGCAGTCCTTTCATACTATGCTTATTCAGTGAATAATTCAATAATACTACGCCCTAACGCTTTTAATACTTCATACACTAATGTAGTATCAGACACAATTCCTGGTCAATGGGTGAGGATCTACGCTGTTGTTGACTTAATAAATGGTGTTTTACAATACAGAGTTACTCCGTACAACACCACTATATACACACAAGCGGAGTATGACGCTGGAGAAAGAGTTTACCTGTGGGGATTTCAAGTAGAAATAGGCAACTTCCCAACCTCCTACATCCCCACAACCGGCAGCACCGTAACGCGCTCACCTGACATCGCATCGATTGAAGGGACGAACTTTAGTAGTTGGTATAACTCAACAGCTGGCAGCTTTTATGCAGATGTAAAAGCTTATGGTACTTCTACTGGATCTTCAAGGATCATTGGGACGGATCAAATTGCAACGCCACTTTATTACAACACTACTGCTGATACTATAAAATCTTATGGCAATACTGTGGGGCCAACTGTATCTGGCCTTATTGCTTTTGGCCGTCATAAAGCAGGAATGGCCTACGCAACTGGTGATGAGGCTATCTCCGTAAATGGAGGAACTGTGGCAACATCAGCAGTAGGCTTTAATAATACCTCAAACACAGTAACCGCAGTTGCTTTATTTGCAGTGACATCAGGCTCAGAAAAAACAACCGGCCACATCACCCGCCTTGCCTATTACCCCTACCGTCTTTCTGACACCATTTTGCAGGAGATTACATCATGACTTTAGTTCCACAGCATATTATCCTTCAGTCCCCAGCGTCTAATGATCCGTTGCTGGACCTTAATACACAACCAAGTCTTGACCTGCAGTTTGCTACAGGCAAGACACTTAATGATCGAGTAAGCGGTAACAACTTAATCACGTTTAGTCGTGCAGATGCTACTACCTGTGCAACTTATGTTGATAGCAATGGTGTTATTCAAACTGCTGCTGCAAATGTACCCCGCTTTGATCATGACCCCGTGACTGGTGAAAGTCTGGGGTTGTTGATTGAAGAGAGTAGGACGAATAAACTTGCACGTAGCGAGGAGTTCGATAATGCTTATTACACAAAGGCATTTGTAACCGTCACACCTGATCAGAGTGCTGCCCCTGATGGTAATACAACCGCTGATCAAGTCCTGCCTACAACTAATGGCAGTTATCACAGAATAACTAAAAGCGGTCTTTCTGTTTCCGCCCCTTGTGTTCTTAGCGTGTTCGTGAAAGCAAACGGTTACAATCACTTTCAGCTTAGGACTCGTGGTAGCAGTAATAGAGCCACGGTATTTGATGTAAGTGATGGAACTATTACGCAAGAGATGGAGGCCAGTATTGGAGAAACGAATCTAGGTAATGGTCTGACTCCAGTTGATTACGGTAACGGCTGGTGGCGTTTAAGCATGTTACGAACGGACACCGACACAATCACAGCCGTTGACCTTTCTGTTTTAGATACAGGAACACCCGGCAGTCAGGTTTATGTGTTTACAGGTGACGGTACGTCAAGTGTTTTCTGCTGGGGAGCAATGCTAGAGCAAGGTTCCTTCCCAACCTCCTACATCCCCACCGCAGGTACAACCGTAACCCGTGCTCCTGAGCTTGTAAGTATCCTTGGGGCGGATTACACGTCTGTGTTTGGCACTGACTTGGGTGCCGGTACTGTCTTTACTGATGTCAAAGTACTTGGGGAGAAAGGCAACACAAATACTGGTTATTTTAGTTCGTTCAGTACCAACGATAACAACTCTTTTACTACCTTTACCGCATATGACAACCGTCTTACTGTTGGGATAACAACGCCTAACGCCAATATTGATAGATATAAAGATCTAACTGGGGTACGTGTTAAATCTGCTGTCTCTTGGAATGATCTTGAACAACCAAGGGATGACCAAGACAACGCTAGCCATGCTTTGGATGGGACATTATATGGGGGGTTCCAATACAGAGGGTCTGGGACCCCATTAAATACAGAATATGACCGTTTTGGCATAGGAAGAGCTATACGGGCAATAACTACTTTCGGCTCAATAAACGGCCACATCTCCCGCCTTGCCTATTACCCATACCGCTTGGCTGACGCCACTTTACAGGAGATCACATCATGAGTTGGATTATTACTAGCGATCAGGTCAGCCCTCCTGGCGATGCTGCAATTACTTATGGCATCACAAATGCTGGCGGTGTTTTTAACCTTAGGTCTACAGGCACTGTTGATTATGAAGCTGAATGGGGCGATGGTAATGTTGAGATAAGCACACTTAACGTATTACCTCACACCTATACTGCTGGTGATTATTCAGTGGTTGTTTATAGTGATGGGGTTTATAGGCCGTATTTCAATAACGTATCCGCTGATGCAAATCAGATTACTTCTGTTGCTATTGGTAGTGGAGCTAATTTAGGGACTAGCCTAGATTCTGCTTGGGAAACCGCAATTAACCTAGCAACGTTTACATGCCCATTTGATGCAACAAGTTCGGTTACAAACTTTGTTGACTCTTGGCGACGTTGCAACAGCCTAACAAGCTTCCCGTTAATTGATACTTCTAGTGGTACAAGCTTTTCTTACGCTTGGTACAACTGCTCCAGCCTAACAAGCTTCCCATTATTAAATACTTCTAGTGGTACAAGCTTTTTTGCCGCTTGGAGCAACTGCTCCAACCTAGCCAGCTTTCCATTATTAATTATGTCTAGTGGTACAGACTTTGGTCGCGCTTGGAACAGCTGCTCCAGCCTAACTAGCTTTCCATTAGTAAATACTTCTAGTAGCGCAACCTTTGCTGCCACTTGGGAGGGGTGCTCCAACCTAGCCAGCTTTCCATTATTAAATATGTCTAGTAGTACAAGCTTTGTTTACACTTGGAACAACTGCACCAGCCTAACTAGCTTCCCATTAGTAAATACTTCTAGTGGTACAAACTTTACTGCCACTTGGGCCAGTTGCTCCAGCCTAACTAGCTTCCCATTATTAAATACTTCTAGTGGTGCAGACTTTAGAAGCGCTTGGGCATTCTGTAGTTCTCTATCAGATTTCCCCGCCAACATGTTTGACACGACGGGAGCACTTATTGCTGCTGCTTTTAATAACGCTTGGAGAAACTGTGCCCTCACTGCACAATCTATTGAGAACATCCTTGTCTCACTAGACACTAATGGTGCTACTGGTATCACGCTTGGCATCGACGGCGGAACTAACGCTGACACCTCCACATGGTCAGCGGCTGCTAATGCAGCGTGGCTTAGTCTTGACGCCAAGGGCTGGAACATCAATCAGAATGGACCTGATCCTACCTAATCGTAAGAAGCATGGCATTTACCGAAGATCTAAGTATTTTTTTAAGCACATCAGATTTTGCGGTGCCAGTTGTTGCTGGTGCAATTTCAGGGTTCGGTATTCTAGACATGCCTTCAGAAATCATTGCTGATGGGGTTGTGCTTACGACTGACTACAAGCTGACTTGTGAGTCTTCAAAATTCAAGAATCTGCTTCACAGCGATGCAATAACAGTGGATAGCGTAAACTACACCGTAAGAAGCGCGAATTTGATTGATGACGGAAGCTTTGTTGAGTTAATGCTGATGAAAAACTCATGACTACTAGACGTGAACAAATCTTGGCCCAGATCGCCACAACCTTAGCCAGCACGGCTGGAGTTGATGGGAGGGTGTATCGGTCAAGGGTTACCGCAGCAGCCAGGGCCGAGACGCCAATGGTTGTTATCGAGCCAGTAAATGACGTTGCGCAGCAGCAAACATCATTACCAAAACTTGACTGGACGATGCGGGTAAGAATAGTCGTAATCACCAGGTCAACGACTCCTTACACGGATGCAGATTCAGTAATTGAATCAATGCACTCAAAGCTTATGGCTGATTTGACTCTTGGGGGTTATGCAATTGACGTGCAGCCTGCTCTGACAAGCTTTGAGTTTCTTGATGCAGACCAGCCTGCTGGCGTGTTTTCTAATGAGTACGACGTTAAATACAGAACATCAGTAGCAGACCTTACCGTCTACTAAGGTTTAAGCAGTTGCAAGGATTACGATGAAAGACGAGTACAGCGGTCAAGGTGGGTCGTATCTTCTCGATCCAGAAACCGGAAAGCGCACTCTGATTCAGCGAACACTTCCCGCCGACCCCCAACAAGAAAATGGCACCACTTCTTCTACGGAAACGACTGATTCTGATCGAAACAGAGTCGAGCTACGGAGTCGATCCGACTCCAACAGGAACCGACGCGGTTTTGGTGAGAGATCTGAACATCACCCCACAGCAGAGTGATGTTGTTAATCGTGATCTGATCCGTCCTTATTTGGGCGCTTCTGAGCAACTGCTGGCTAACACTCGCGTTGAATGTACATTCAGCGTTGAGCTTGCAGGATCCGGGACTGCTGGAACTGCGCCTCAGTACGGCAAAGCACTGCAGGCTTGTGGCCTTAGCGAAACTGTTGCTGCTGGAACTTCGGTGACGTATGCGCCAGTGAGCGCATCTTTCAGCTCGGTCACCATTCACTACAACATTGATGGCGTTCGTCACAAAGTGACTGGTGCTAGAGGAACATTCACCTTGAATGGATCTGTTGGAGAAATCCCTACGATTGACTTCACCTTCACTGGTATCTATAACGCTCCTGATGATTCAGCACTGCCTAGCGTTACTTACGCAAACCAGGCAACACCGCTGATCTTTAAGAACGGCAACACAGACACATTCTCCTTGCTCTCTTACTCTGGCTGTCTTCAGTCAGTGAGTATGGACATCGGCAACACAGTCGTGTATCGCGAGTTGATTGGTTGCACGAAGGAAGTGCTGATCACTGATCGCAGTGCCAGCGGTAGCGTGAGCCTTGAGATGATCTCGATTGCCACGAAGGACTATTTCACTGCTGCTTTGACTGACGGCACGCTAGGCGACTTGACGTTCCAGCATGGCACCACTGCTGGGAACATTGTTGATTTTTCGAGCAGTCAAATCGACATTGGTGATGTGAGCTATGCCGACCAAGACGGCATTGCGATGCTGAACATCCCATACACCGCGATTCCCTCAACAGCAGGGAATGATGAGTTCAGCTTGGTGTACACTTGATCTGTCGCAGCTCTGCCCTAGGACGCTAGGAACAGCATCTGACTTGCACCCCCGGCAGGGGCCGCACCCGCCAAAGCCTCCGACCCTCACCGGCACGGGGGCTTTGTGCTGTATAAGCATTCTTTTTGGCTCTACATTGCGGAGGGATTTTTATTGCTGTAGGCTAATTGCAGTTAAATTTGCTCAATGGCATTCGTTCGCAAAAGGGTTAAAACTTTCAAGTGGCCTGTAACCGTGGAAGAACCTGCTGACGGTGGGGTCTTTGATGACTCTAGTTTTGATGCGGTGTTTAAGCGGGTGCCACGGTCCGAGTTCCAGAAGCTTGCGGATAAAGGCGACCTCGATTTGCTTAAAGCAGTGATGACTGGATGGGAAGGAATCGAGGATGAAGACGGAAAACCGTTGCCGTTTTCCCAGGCAGCAATGAAAGAATTTGCTGATGATCCATATTGGATTCGTGGTGTCCTGAAGGCTTACACCGAAACTTTTGAAGGCGCGAAACTGGGAAACTAAAAGATGCCGTCAAGTATTGGGCGAATGGCGGCAAAAGAATAGAGGACAAGAGTGCAGATGACGCTGCGGCATTTGGATTGAAGCCGCAGCGTCAGGCCGCTCCTGAAAAGGAGCACTTTGAGGTATGGGAAGAAAACTGGGATGCGTTGATGATGTTCTTGCGAATGCAAACGCAATGGACCGTCACGATGGGAGGTTACGTTGGATTGAAATATGAGGTTTTGCTGGGTGCATCAGGGCTAATGTCCCTTTATGATGTAAGCAATCCCCGTGAGATGCTGGAGAGCCTTCAAGTAATGGAAGCTGCTGCACTCTCTGAGCTGAACAAGAAAGATGGCAAGTAAAACCGTTTCGCCTGTTGATATTAAAATTAAGGTCACAGGCGCAGAACAGCTTGCGTCCTTAAAAAGCTCGTTCCGAGATTTATCAAAACAGACAAAACTTTCTGATATAAGTATTGTTCAAGCAGCTAAAGATATTAGAAATTTTGCCGCAGAAGCTGGCAACAGCGAAGCGACAGTAAGAGGACAGATTAAGGCGCTTGAGGGTTTGCGCCAGCAAGCCGCCATGGGCGGCAGGATGTATAAGTTTCTTGCTGCAAAAATTGGGGATTTAGGGCTAGCAATTAAGGGGTCTAGTACGCAGATAGAAGAGCAAAGATCCGCGTTACTAGAAATTGGGTCCGCCGCTTCTTCTAGTTCGGCGCAAATAAAAAAAGCAATTGACGGTCTTAAGCAATTAAGGAATCAAGCGTCTCAGGACTCTCAAGCATTCTTTGGGCTTTCAAAAGAAATTGATGAGTTGACAAAAAAAGTTAACTCACTTGACGCTGCACTAGAACAAAACGCAAGCCGAAACAGGGCTAGGGCTGCTTCTGTCTCAGGAGTCTTAGCAAAGTATGAAGCTGCTGCAAGAAAACAAGCTCAAGCCGCAAAAGAGAGAGAGGAAATTGTTAGAGGTGAAGTCATAGCTCTTAGCGAAAAAGGTAAGGCTACCGAAGAGCTTGCAAAGAAAGAAAATCAATTAACTGCAGCGATAGCGAGAAGGAAGCAGCTAGGCATTCAAGAGACTGCTCGCGAGGCTAGAAGATCAGTAAGAGCTGGTGCTCAAGTTTATACAGGCAACGTAGAACTTGGCCCTATAGATGCGCTTGATCAGCGATTAGGTGATCTACCGGCTACAACTGCTGCTTTTTCTCAAAGGCTCACTGAACTGCAAGATCGGTTGATAAATACTGTTAGGTCAAGCGATCAATATGTTGCTGTTGCTTTGCGTATTGCACAGGTGCAGCGAGAGGCAACAGCAACGGCTCAGGGGTTAGGCGCTGCGCTGGTAAAAGATTTAGCTAGCGGCAATACAGTTAGAAATCAAAAGAATCTGCGTGAAGCTATTGGCCAGCTTCAGGCTGAGATGAATGAGCTGAATACAGAAACAGCTGAAGGTTCATCTAAGTATGCAGAAAACGCAAGGCAGGTTAATAATTTACAGAAAGAATTGAACGAGATCGCTGGCAGTTACCGCAATGTGACTGACATGGCGAGGCAGGCTTCTACTGCCCAGGGTGTTTACGCGAACACCTCTGTAGGTGGCAACTATCTTCGTCGAGGTATTGTCAGGCAGCAAGAGGCTGCTAGGGCTGAACTTGGTGCAGCCGTTAGGGCAGGCGTGGCTTCAACGCCGCTGCTGTTGCCTGCTGCCGGTCAGACCACGGCTCCGGGTACTGGGCTAGCTAGAAGCGGAATGGCTCGCGGAGTCTTCGATTTAACAGGCAATGTCACTAGAGCACGACCAGTCCCCGCTGACTTCCCCGGCTTAAAAGAAGACGCAGCTGCGTTACCAACAGCTGCGACTGGCGTAAATGCCGCTTTAGGGATGAGCGAGCCAATAAAGAAGCAAGCAAATGCGCTAAGAGAAGCTGCTGCTGCGTATAAGCCATATAACGCAGAGATAAGAAAGGCTAAAGCCGCAAACAATGGAAGCATTTCTGGCATAAATAACCTTAAAGCTGCTCTGGAAAGGAAGCGCAACGAGCTGCCTACAACCACGGCTGCATTTAAGCGTTTAACCCAGCAAATTGAAAACCTTGACAGGCAGTCGGAAAAAGCCAGCCGAAGGATGAGCCGCCGTAAGTTCTCTCCCGGTAAGGCCGCCCAAGTTGCTGGTGCAACGATCTCCGGCGGTATTTTCGGTGGACCTGAAGGGTTCCTGGGTGGCGCAATTGGTGGCGCAGTTGGTGGTGTTGGCGGGTCTTTTGCTGGTGCTGCACTTGGCGCTCAGGTAGGTCAGCTCAGGCAGCAGCTTGGTGGGTTTGCTGAGTATGCGGCGAGCATTGAGAAACTCAAAATTGCGTTGAATGGTATTGCAGGTGACGCAAGTAATTACAACCAAGCACTGCAAGCCGCTGCTGATGTCACAAAAGAATTAAACATTCCACAAGAAGTTGCTATCAGAGGGATCACTCGACTTACAGCAGCAGTAAAAGGTGCTGGCGGTGGCATTGCTGATGCAGAGCTTGCGTTCAAGAACATTAACTCTGCAATTATCGCTACGGGTGGCGGTGCAGAGCAGGTTGAAGGAGCCGTAACTGCGCTCGTTCAGATTTTCTCGAAGGGCAAAGTCAGTGCAGAAGAGATCAATCAAATTGCAGAAAGACTGCCTGGCACATTTAACAAAATTGCTGAAGCGTCAGGCAGGACCGGCCCAGAGCTGACAAAAGCCTTGCAAAAAGGCGAGGTGGGCCTGAATGACCTGATGAAGTTCTTGGTTCAACTGGGTGGTGAATACGGCGAATTGGCTAAAAAGATTGCCGGGTCTTCCGAGTCAGCTGGAGCAAGACTGACGGTTGCATACGACAAAATGCGGCTTGAGATAGGTAAGGCTCTTCAGCCAATCGGTGCTGAGTTTCAGGAAGCGTTTTTGGAATTTATTACTGATATTGGCCCAAGCCTGGTGGTTATGGCGAAGGCTGTTGGAGAAGGGATGCGTTTTATTATTCAAAACAGAGGTGCGATATTGACTATTGCATCTTTCGCGGCAAAGCTTGTCGCCGTGAATTTTGCACTAAAAGCGTTTGTTGCTTTAAGTGGGCCACTAAAACTTATGTTCGCATTAATAAGAACTGGGTTCAGACAAACCACTCAGCAGGCGTCTCTTGCCGCGACAAAGCTGGCCAGGTTTGGAACGACAGTGAAAACTTTAGCTGCATCCTTAGCAGCGCCAATCGTAATAAGCTTTGCCATTGTTGGCGCAGAGCTGGTTATATCTTACTTCAATAGAATTAAGCAAGCAAAAGCTGACCTTGACGCTTCTGGCACAAAACCTCAAGGTGAAGTTTTCTTCAGGTCAATCGGTGGAACGGCTGCAACGAAAGAAACGCTGAGATCAACCTTTAAGGATATTGTCAAGAATCTTGATATTGTCGAAGCTAGGCTCGCGAAAACAAAGAAAAGTATTAAAGAGTTTAAGGCATCACAATCAGATGGAGGCGAGCGGGCCATGGGGGGAAGTGCGCCTCCTCTCGCTGGTGTAGCAGTCCCAGAAGACTTGACATCAAGGCTAAAAGCAGACGAGGCAGCTCAAGCAAGACTTCGACTGAACTATAAAACCTTAATTGAAAAGTACCCTAGTGCTCCAGAAGCCGCTAAAGGTCTAACTGACTTCGCTTCTCCTACCGGCACTGATACCGGCGGCGGCGGCGGCGGCGGCGGCAAGGCAGAAAAAGTGCGCAAGTCTTTGCTTGATTCAATCATAAATGAAGGCAAACTCATTGCCGCTACAAAAGCGAGGCTGGATAACGAGATAGATATTGGCGAAGCTCAAAACAAAAACAACAGGTCAAGGGTAAATCAGTTAAACAACCAAAGAATTTCTATTGACTTTGCCGAACAAGCTGCACAGGTTGAACTGAAATATCTCGAAGCCCTTAAGGCTGCCGAGGGGCAAAAAGAACAGGGCGCATTGGTAGCAGAAGCTATTGCAACTAAACAAAACGACGACGCTCGCCTTTCAATTGAATATGCTGCAGAGCTTACGAAAGAAGCACAGCGATACAGGTTTGAGAAAGAAGCCATTGCAAAAGCGTCCGAAGACGAGCTGTTTAGCTTGCGCGATCAGCTTGGCTTGGTGACAAACGAGCAGAGAATTGAAAGATTCAGGCAGTCAAGGAAAGACGCAGGGGATCCAAACGCTGAACAGCAAACCGATCTGTTCCGCCAAAGAATAGATCCAACGTTGACGGAAGGGTTGAGCCAAAACATTCGCAGTTTGAAAAAAGAACTGGAAGATCTGGTAAATCCAATCAATCAAATCACTGGCGCAGCAAACGCTATTGGCAGTGCATTCTCTCAGTCGTTCACCAATGCAATTACTGGTGCCACAAGTGCGAAGCAGGCATTGGCTGATTTTTTCAAGAGTGTTGGTAGTTATTTCTTGGATATGGCGGGGCAGATTATTGCGAAGATGGTGACAATAGCGGTTTTAGATGCTGCTTTGGGCCTTCTTGGTGGCAGCAGTGGTGGTGGTGGTGGTGGTGGTGGTGGTGGGTTTAACCCCAGCGCACCAAGTATTACAGGTAACTCACTCGGAGACTTTGGCGGTGGTACGCCTTTTGCTGGAGCGTTTAGGGCTAACGGCGGCCCAGTTAGCGCAAATAAGCCATATATCGTGGGCGAACGTGGGATGGAGCTTATGGTCCCTTCGGGCAACGGAAACATTATTCCAAACGATGTCTTTTCGGCAAGTCGTGCTGCTATTTCTGGCGGCAGCCCATTGGGCCTTGCTGGCGGCTCTGGCGATCTTGGTCAGGACGGAATGGCCGAAAGTCGTAATTACATCAACAACAACTACTCAACTCAGCAAGCCATTGCTCAAAGTCAAGCGGCTGTATCATCAAGCTCTATGTCAATGGAGCGAGTGATTGAGCGTAAGGCTGCAGAACGTCAAGCCACTGAAATGTCAGAGCCGATCAGGGTTAAGCTAGATACCACGGTGATCAACAATGTGGAATATCTAACAGTTGAGCAAGGACTTGCGCTTTCCGAATCCGCTTCTCGCAAGGCCCGTAGCCAGGTATTTTCTGACTTAAGGCAGCGGCCTGCATCAAGGTCCAAAGTGGGGCTTGGCTGATGCTTGCGATTGGCACTTATCTGAAGCTGGTTGATTTTCAAGGCTCAAACACTGGCTATGCCTTCCAGAATTTTTTCCAAGGCGAATCACGTACTTATTTAGGTACAAGTTATGTTTTTGCAGGGTTTGGCTTTAGCGGTGGAACGCTTGACCTGCAAGCTGCCAACATTTCGGCGGCAGTTGTGTTTGCTGTCAATCAATTGGATCTAAACATTTTCCAAACAGCATCTGATGAACGCTGGCTGGCAGAGATACGCACTGTATGGCTTGATCCTGATACGTTGGTTGAAACCAATAGGTACAGCGAGGAGCTTTACGCGGTGCTTGGTTTTGAGCATGATACGAGTAGGCTGCAGGTACGGCTAGGGAATCCTTTGGACGCAATTGAAGCCAACATTCCAAGGCGCGTACTCACTCAAGTCAGTGTGGGCGAGCTTCCCTCCACTGGAAACATTTCATTGAGATAATGCTGAGCCCTAACAAAAATCGAATTATGCTCCTCCCGCAGGATCGGGAGATTATGGGCATCACTGGGATGTCTCAAGAGCAATATGTGTGGTTTTGTCGTCAAGCGATTCTCCGTAGCAAGCTAAGACCTGGCGAGCTTGTTGCCTTAGAGCCATTCACTATTATTCTGATCAACCTTGCGATTGGTCTTGTGCTATCTGCTGCGTCGGCACTGCTAGCGCCTAAGCCTCAAGTAAGAAAAGCTCCTGACGTAAGGACAAGAAATGTAGACGGGCAGACCATCGTTAGGGGGGATCAATTTACAGCCAAAAGCGGTTTTGACACTGTTCAAAACGTTGTTGAGATTGGAAGCACCATTCCTATCGTTTATGCCAATCGTCAGTTAATTGATGGCAAATATTACGGAGGGGTTAGAGTAAATACCAACCTGCTGTGGTCTCAAATTTATAGTATTGGTGGCGGGCAGCTGCTAAGAGCTATTTTCTTGGTCGGAGAGTCGAGCGATACTGGAGATAGGTTTGAAGGAATGATTATTGACCCAGGGCAGTTTGCTATCGGCAACAACCTTCTTAATGGATACGACTTAGGTCTCTCTACTACAGGAAGAATATCTGCTTATTACAACAACACTGGCGGAAGGATTACTTCAGGAGATTACATTTCTGGTGTAACGCCTCCCAGTGACGAAGCAAACTCAGAAAACGACGGGGCAGATGATGTCTTTCAGGTGAAAAATGCAAACGGAGGTTATCAACCTGCTTTTTGTTTCACCTCAAAGCCTTCTACGCAAACCTCAATAGGGGTATATGGATTCATTGGCAACAATCTGGGTTACAGGGTTAATCCTGTATTCAGGCCAGGCAGACAGTTTACTGTAAGAACTGATAACGAAGTAAATTGCAAGTCAGACTGGCAAGAGTTGGCGAATCGCGATAAGCAAAACACAATCTTCGCTGGCAAATCTTGTTTGTACGCAAAGAATGGCGTTCCGACATCTGGAAATAGTGTTTTAGTAAATACGGGTGAAAAGCTTAGCTATAGGCTTCTAAGCTCATGCGCCCTGGATGATTACCCAAATGGTTTTACTCGCGGAGGAGGCTTGGGAGAAGCGACTGTAGGAGATGTCGCGGGTGCTGTAGCGGGGCGTCAAAAGCAGTACGACGAATTAATAAACATTGGTCAGCTTTATAAAATTGGCAGCGCCTTGGCAATTTGTTCTGACCGCAGCTTGCAGCCATTCATTTCTGATGCTGACCTGACTCCTACGGGTGGGGGCAGGGATATGACGGCGGAGTTTACGGTAGTTCGTCAAGGCGCAGTTGATTTTGTCTCCCTAAGTGACGCTGATACTAGCTCTGCCCGAATAGCAAGCAGCACTGCTCATATTATGCGTTGCGCTATAGCCAATATCGTGACTGAGCGTGGCTCTAGGATGATAGAAATAGGCTTTAGAAGTCGCTTGCAGTTAAACGTTTCAGGCATTTGTAATTTTAGAGATACTAAAACTTACTCTCAGATAGACGACGAGGCATGTGACAATTTTAACGGTGAGGACGCTGATGGCGCTTCGCCTGTAAATTTTGCTAGCGGCACCTATACAGGCCCAGAGTTAAGGTATAGCTTTTTTCGCATTTCTTATCGAGTAGCTGCAAGCAATTCAGAGTTTACCGAAATAAGCACTATTTTTGGAGCGAGAAGTGCTACTGGCGTCGATGTTTACAACTATCTTAAGCTAGATTTTACTTTTGAGAATCGATACGAGATACGGATCGAGCCTTTATCGTCCTGGGAAATACGCACAGGTGCAGCTGCTGGCCAGCTAGCTGTTTTGGATTACTCGGTGCAAAGCATTCAAACAATTAACGAAGGTGGGGTGGTACTGCAATTCTCAGGCGAAATTATTCCTAGAAATGTTGACAGTTTTAGTGTATCGGTATTCTATCCAAAAGGAGGCCTTACGCTAGCCGGAAGCAGAGAAGATAGCCCATATTACGTGGACTCTTACGCAAAAATAGCGGAGGCTTTTATTTACAATGAAGTCACAAGCAGCGCCTCTCAACCTGAGCACGAAATTGTTTACATAAACAATGTTTCAAGCAGTGCCATAGTTCCAAGATATTTCGCGTCAGCAATCGTGGGATTGAATATTAAAAGCAGTGAAGAGGTAAAAAGTCTTCAGCAGTTTAGTGCTTACGTGAATAAAGGCGTTAGGTCCACCAGCAGGTTCCCTGACGTGCTATACGATCTCTTTACAAACGACAGGTACGGCGTTGGTTCAATAATGAGCCCCCAACAGATCGATAAAGCGAGTTTTGATTCCGCTGCTGACTGGAATTATTCAAGAAAGTATTTCTTTGACGGTGCTGTTACTGAAAAGCAAAATCTTAGAACATGGGGAGCCCAAAGAGCCGCTGACTTCCTCCTGGATCTTGTTATAAGAAACGGTAAGTTTGCATTGCAGCCCGTAGCTAATTTTGAAGGGCCAGAAACAATAACTCAACTTTTCACGTCAGGCAATATAATTGATGGCTCTTTTGAGTTAAATTATTTTGACGCGGCGGATCGTATACCGCCAAGAATTTCCGTAAAATGGCGAGAGGAGAGAAACGAGACTGGAGATTTCTCCAGGGGGCTATTTCCTGTTGTCAGAGAAGTCATAGTTCGAGAGGCTGGGGTCGAAAACCTTGCGCCTATAGAGTCGATTGATATTAGCGATTTCGCGACAAGCGAAAGACATGCAATAGACAGAGGCAAATGGGAATGCAGATTCCGCAGACTTGTAACTCATTCAATTAAATTCAAGACTACCCCTAGCGAGGCCAATCTCGATATTGGTGGCGTATTCAAGCTAGGGCTTGAGACAACAACTTTTGACCAGCCTCAAAACGGTGCCATCGCATCCGATGGAACAATCACTTCTTGGCCGCCACTCGCTGATGGCAATTATTCTGTTCTGCTTTGGGATGGGGCTTCAACACAAATCACTGAGACAACAATGCTTGTACAAAACGGCTCAACAAGTTTTTCTGATTCAGTGTTCTGCATAAACAGTGGAAGCACTAACGTCCAAACATACAAGACTCAATCTCTTTCTTTTGACGAAGACGGTAACATTGAGGTTGAGGCTATTCACTTTCCAACCAACAGTAACGATGAAAGCCTGGTCGTCGATGGTTTTGACAATGACAGCAACTGGCTTTTGGAGGGCTTGATCGGCTAATGACAGTTTCTTTTCCATCACTTATACCTACTCAGCGCACCTATACGGTTGGCGATTATCCCACTAAGCGTTTTAACAGCATCAGCGGCGCTGGTACGACAAGGCTTTACGGAAGCAAAGCATTCGACGCTGTTTTGGACTTAGAGTTTTCGGCTGACGATGCAGAGCTAACAACGATTTTGGCTTGTTTTAATTCTGCTTACGGTTCAGGCACTGCCTTGACCCTGCCATCGTCGATCTTCAATGGAATGAACTCTGCCTTGCAAGCTCAAATCCCAAGCTATGTTACTTGGCGTTGGCAAGAGACTCCTCAGGTCCAATCAGTTTTCAATAATCGATCAAGAGTCACCGTGAAATTAATTGGAACATTGGATGGTTGACTTTAGTGAGTAGAATGATTCAAAAGGCTTGTAGTTATGGCTGTTCGCACTGGCAGTAACGGACAACTCAGGTGGCGGGGGACGGTGGTTGCTCGCGTCCGCTCTTGGTCGTTGAACATTTCAAAAGACAGTTTGGAGACTACCGGGATTGGAGTCTTTGATCGTTCTTACGTTTCCGGCTTAAGAGGAGCAACGGGCACTGCTGAAATCATGTACGACCCAGCCGAGGCAAGCGCAACAGCGCTTTTCAACGATGTTTTGAATAATTCCTCAGAACCCTTGAGCAACATTGAGCTTGTTTTGGATTCCGCTGGCGGCAGCCAGTTAAGCGGTTCTGCAGTTTTGACAAGTATTTCCCCCAGCGTTTCTGTTGGTGCGGTCACCTCTTGCAGCGTTGGCTTCCAGGTTTCTGGACCTTTAACTGGAGGATTCTAATGCCATGGCGGTACTTGGAATTGATGGAATTGTTCGACTAAGAAGAGAAGCGCCGCTGCCTATTGTTGTAAGCTCTTCAGTACTCAGGGCCGATATTGACGCTATTGTTTTAAGTAATCAAGATTTCTGGTCAGGGGATGAGGTGTATCTCTTCTCCCAGGAAGGGCTTCCTTTATCAGGTCAGTGCTCAAACGGCTCTGCAATGTATGCAGGAGGATTTCTTGAAACAGGCCCTAATCGTTCTCACATAGCAGACAACGATGATTTTTTCTACAAAAGAGGTGTAGGAGAAGATTCAGATAACTTTTACTGTGGCGTTGGAGCTAAAAGTGCGGAGTATTTTGTTTATAAAGATTCCCTAAACAGGCTCAGCTTTTATACAGATTATTGCTCTGCTGTTAACGGTGGGTCTATCAACAAAGTTAACTTGGCTCAGTACGATTTTAACGTTTTGTTAATTGCTGCGGCAGGTACTCAGGATTACAACAATGCTCTAACTGAATGCGTTTCAGGCGTCAGAGACTACAGATTCAGCGACGTTAGAGATGAGGTGACGCTTGAAAGTATTTGCGACTTTGCGCCCTCTTATCAGAGCCCTGCCGCAGGCACTGCTGAGTATGATGACGCAGACCTTACGCCAAGGAGTGCGGTAAACGGTTTCCCTTGGGTGTTGCAATGCGAGTTAGCTGAGTGGTCTTTAGAACTAGACGGTGCGGCTGTTGATACCACTCAGGTTGGCGAGAAATTTGGCGAAAATATAAAAAGTATCATTACCGGTGGTGGGAAATTTGATTTCCAAATTGGAGAGGCAGGACATTCGTCCGCTAGCGGAGACAGGCCCGTAGACCCAAGCTACTTGCTTCAGCTTCTGCAATTAACGGAGCGAGGCGCGAAAGCTGAAGCGGAATTTTGGTTAATGCAGCGGAAGGTCAGCGATACGTGCAGTGTTTTGGCTAGAGGTGGGCTTTATTACGCTACAAATATTTTGATAACGAACATTGCGGTGAACGTCAGGGCTACGGATGTGATCGTTGGTTCGGCCAACTTCGCGACATCTGGCGAAATTGCATTAAAAGTGGGAGTATAATGACTAAAGTGGGACAAAGAGCATTCGGTTAAATGGCAATCGTTACACCGGGTCAGCCTGGAGCTATTGACAATATTGACATTAGTCAAAACACGTTCCGCACTCAGGCTGGCGAAGTCACCAGCGCGGTGTTGCGTCTTGCTGGCGGGGAAGTGGACTCAACGTCTACGACAACGCTTTACGTTAACCATGAGATTGGTTCTGACAAATTTGTCGCCGGTATCGCAGACAATACGGTAACTCCTCCTCTAAGCAATCAACAGCTTACTTGCGGCTACTCGGAGTCAGCACCATTCAAAACCCTCAATAGAGGGCTAATCGAGGCAGCTCGCTTGTCCGTTCAAAGCGGAGTTGGGAATGATTTGTATGACCGTGTTCTAATCAAAGTCGCTGCCAGCGAATACGTTGTTGACAACACTCCGAGCACGGGTCTAACTGTGAGCCAGTGGCCTAATGATTACGAGCCTACCGAAGAAGACCTAAGAGCTTTTAACTCTGAAGACATGGGAATTATTCTCCCAAGAGGAGTTTCAATTATTGGTGCTGACCTTCGTAAAAGTGTCATACGTCCCAGGTCCGTACCAAGTGCAGGCGGCAATCCAGTAACCGACAGAGGTAGTTTATTCAAAACCACTGGGGGTTCGTTCTTTTTTAATTTTACTTTTAAAGATTCTCTTACCTATCAATCTTCTCATCACCTGCTTCAAGCCTTTTCTTTCTGTTCCCAGTCTGATTTAACCGCTTATTACCAGAAAATCGCAACCGCTTTCAATCTTTCATCTTCTGACGTTGAAGTTATAAATCCAGGCGAAACACAAATCACCACCGAATACCCTGACAATCAGGTTTCAGCTGCGACAGATTCTGTTAAAGGCAGTTCTGGATATGTCTTTAATTGCAGCTTGCGCTCCGACTACGGCATGTGCGGCATGTATCTTGACGGAAGTGATGGTGTTTCAGGACTACGCTCAATGGTCGTAGCCCAGTTCACAATTGTTGCGCTTCAGCGTGACATGAATGCTTGGCAGATTTACACAGGAGGCTCTTGGCAGACTTGCAGTGGATACAACGAGTACATAAACGCAGATAGTAACGATGTAAGGTCGCGAATCTCTGGGAACTTTTCTCCTTCCACTGGATGCTATGAAGTGGATTATAGAAGTTTCGGCTTCAAGGTCACAAATAGCGCCTTAACGCAAGAGGTCAGCTGTTTTGTTATCGGCTCAAACGTGCATCACTGGACGGCTTCAGGTGGAGAATGCACTATTACCAATAGTAATAGTAATTTTGGCAACACAGCTTTACTTAGCAGTGGTTTTAGAGGTATTAGCACAACAGGTGGCGCGTTTGCCCAAGACAAAGGATTTCAAGCACTTCGTATCCGTAGACCTCTAAAAGTAAAAACAGATGGGAGCAACATCCGCAGAATCGGAATTGGTAACGTATCTAGCTTGGGATACGACAGTGCAACAGGCGCTATTAATTTACAAGTTGCTTTTGACCCAGAGACAGCTTTTGCTAACAACGGGTATAGCTTGAAAGAAGGAGACTATATTTGGATTGAAAATAGCAGTCGCTCCGAGGGGCCTGGGGCTTCAGCAAGCCAAGCAATTGATGTACGAGCTAAGTTGGCCTCTGTGCCTTTTGATTCGGCAAATCCTACTCAGATAATTGTTGTTGACGGAGGTATTGACGACCCTAGCGTAAACAACATCTCAACCATTTCAAACCAAACCTTAGAAGGCAACCGTGTCTACATCAGAAGGCTTTCTGACACTAGGAAGCCCGAAGAACGTGAATATTCATTGGTTGTTTCTGGTAGTGCAACAACTCGCAGACCCGTAGGAAATTACATTTTACGCTTAGGGAACCGTAGCACCCTCAACCAACAATTAGACCCCACAAACAATCCAAATGAAGTTTTTATTGTTTCAACCTCAAAAGACTCAGACAACTCTTTTGGCAGCGATGTTTATAAAATTGTTATTCGTCCTGGAGACAGCGCGTCTTCTTTCAATCCTTCTACTTTTTACAGAGTAGGGACTCCTGTATCAAGAAACAATAGAGTATTTCGGAGCAAGAGGAACAAAAGATTTAGCACGTTCTCCGCTGAAAATTTTGAAGCAAGCTTGCCAATGCTCCCTGACGAAAGAGGTGTTGAACTTTTAAGAACATCTTCAGGGCCTTTGTTGATTTTAGATAACGACCTGTCAAACAGTCCTACGAGCACTGACCTTGGAATAAATCAATCAACAAACAGCTTGATTCTTGATCAAGTAAGGAGTAGCACTGATTTTCAAGGCGTAAGTTCTTTGATGAGAGCAATTGGGTACACGGCTCAAGATGTTGGATTGCAAGAGAACGGAACACTTTCGGGGACTGTTCTTGAGCAACAAGACACAGAAGTATTAAGAGACTGGAATCCTGCTGATCCTCTCAGCCCTGTACCTTCTGGAAAAATCAACTCTAGGACAAACTGGCCACTAGAGTTTAACCGGCCAAGTATTATTAGAGCGTTTGCTCACGCCTATGAGTTTGTTGGATACGGCAATTACACAAAAGCGTTACCAAAGTATCAAGCAACACCGTTGTCTCAGCAAAATAAAATTGATTATTTTGCGGTAAACCTGCTGGGTGGTCGCTGCTACAACACTGGATTCAACGAAGATGGCCTTCTAGTTCAAGGCAACGTAATTACGGACCTTGGTACTAACCAAACTGTAAACAGTGAAATCGCTGGTTTGGGGGCTCTCGCCGGAGACCCTGATTTTCCGGCAACTCCTACTGATTTTGAAACTTTAAGCGTTACACAACTTTTACAGTCTTCTCAGCGTACAGAGTTGACTAACGAAGTACTGATTAACGGAACAGTTGAAGGTTCCGTCACATTTGCAGACGGCGTACTGCCTGAAGCGACAGAAACACAAAGAGGTATTGTCAAACTTGCAACTGACTCAGATGCTGCAGGAATTAGCAACCCGTCAAATGCAAACGATGTTGACGCATTAACAGCAAAAAATCTTGGCTCTGTACGTGGAGTGGCAGATGGTCTCTGCGATCTGGACTCGACCGCCAAAATTCCAGTGGCGAGGATACCCGACCTAGATGATGCTGGCCTGATTCAAAATGCTTCTACTGCGGCCAAAGGTATTGTTGAGCTTGCTACTGGTGCTGAAACGCTTGCGCTAAGTGATGCAACCAGAACTGTAACTCCATCGTCACTAAGCAGCGCAAGAGGTGTCGCTAACGGTTTTGCAAGCCTGGATGCAACAGGTCTTGTGCCAACGGCGCAAATCCCGCCAGTTAACCCAGAGGACGTAATTAAGCTAACGCCTGCAGTTTGGGTAAGCGGTCAAGACAACTTTGCAAATTCAACAAACTTTACTTTTGTGCAGAATGCAAACACGGTTGCGATTGATTTAGGAACACCGCTAAATCCTGTACCTGGGGCTTCTGGGTTTATTTTGGTTACTAGAGCGGCTGGAGTAAACAGGCCATTTACTTCAATCAATGGGAGCAATTGGTCTGGAGTAGTAAACACTTTTGTAAGCCCAATAACTAATTCAGAAGGATTGTCGGGGAACGTGTTGATTGGATATTATGTTGCAACTTCAACCAACATAGTTTTCACCGCCTCTATGGTTGCTTAATTATGGTCACTGCAGTACCCGCTTTTTTTGGCAGCAAGGCTCGCACTCGCAAGCCTGCTGCTGTAGATGTCACAGTCTTGTTTGACGAATCTGGTTCTAACGGTAATTTTATCAATGCGTTTAAGGACAAAGCAAACATATTGTCAATTGAGAGTGCCTTGGCGGCTGAAGGCGTGGGCACTGAAACCTTTTTAAATAGATATAGTATTGGAGGCTTTGGCAATGGTTTATTTGCAGACACTAGCCCGGACAAAGTTTTTATTGACAGCAGTGAAATCTCAGAAGCAAACTGGGGAGCTACTGATCCTGGTTCTGAGTTAGGTGCAAATTTTGAAGACGAAACAGGAGCTATTTACGCTATCGCAAGGCCAGGGGGTCCAAGAGGTTCTTTAGGTGCTTTCAGAAGCAAAGATGACAATATTGCTCGAATTGTTATTTCAGAATCAACAGAAGAGGCGTCAGGCAATTTAAGAAATGGTGAGCAATTGGACGCTTTGATGAGAGGCGGTGACTCTCAGATATTAGTTTTTATTGATGGTCCTGACCTGCGATTTAACCAAAGTAGAGATTTAGAGCCAAGTTGTAGTCAGCTCAATGCTCTTATAAGTGCCGGAACTGTCCCTAGCGGTTCTAGGGTTTACGGTTTCGTTTTTACAGGGCAAACTGAAGCTACAGTTATTTTTTCGCCCGCAACCGTCGCTTCCAGTACTCAATTAAGTGACTTAACAATTGTCAAAAACATTGACAAGACAACTCTTACTTGTGAAGGGTACTTTTCTGGAGTGAGTCAAGGCGCAAACAGTAATGGTGACAGCTCAACGAACGTCGGGCATTACGCGGAACTTACAGGCGGAGCTGTATTAGCACTAACGGCTTGCGGGGACAACTTCCCGTTGACGTTTGCCGTCCTAGGTAAAATACTAGGAGAGCTGTTGTTTGATGCTTCGTTGTAGCAGCTAGAATTAGCTCACTGGTCAATACCAGAATCTTCGCTCGATAGCAGATGGCCCTTGATATTGTTCACAAGAAGAGTGGTGTATCCCAAAGGCTTCCGGTCGCTAGCGATCTAGGGCTAGGCGAAATTGCCGTAAATTACAACGCTGACGGCCCATTTCTGACATGCAAAGATACTGCCGGGAATGTCCGAAAAATTAACAATATTTGGGTTAGCGCCACTGCGCCTACTGGGGCGAGCCCCGGCGACCCTTGGCTTGACACAAGCGTAACCCCGGCAAGGCTTTTTGTATATCAAGATTCTTCGACGCAATTCACTCCTGCAATAACAGTAAACACAGCAACTTCTAGCGCAAGTGGCACTGTTCAGCTTGCTAGCGCAACTGACATTACTAATGGATCACCTGGGCGTGTAGTAGATGCTTCTCAGCTGCAAGCTGAAATCGGCAGCTTTCTTGTTGGCGTTAACGCAACATCTCCTTTGGCGGTTGGCGGAAACTCAACCCAGCCAAACATTTCAATTACTCCTGGCACGGCAGGCCAAATACTTAGAACCAACGCACAGGGCAATGCGGTTGAATTTACAAGCGATTTAAGCGTTCCTGGAGACTTAGAAGTCATAGGCGATGTTTCCGTAGGCCCTGGAGCGCCTTCTTCTCCTAGCCTAACTATTCATTCAAACGGCGAGATTACTGCTGGAGCATACAACAATATTGACATAAGTCGTGGCGGCAATTCTGTTTTAAGCAACACAAGTGTAGGAGTACAAAACTTAGGCAGCAATACTACTGGGACTGGAAATTCTTCCTTCGGAAAGAAATCTCTTGAGAGCAATACCGAAGGAAGCGGTAACACATCTGTTGGGCTTAAATCTCTGCAAGCGAACACAACAGGGTTTCATAATACTTCGGTCGGGGAATCGGCTCTTATTGATTGCACAACAGGGTCTAGAAACGTAGCGGTCGGCAATAAAGCAGCAGGTGATCTTATCGGAGGAGAGAATAATACTGCATTGGGAGTTGGAGCTTTAAGGCTTTCGACAACAGGAGAATACAATGTCGCGTTAGGGCACGATTCTGCATACCACTTCAGCGGAAACAATAATACAGTCATTGGGGCCTATAGAGGCAATTCAAGCGAAACAGCGATAAGTGATACCGTAGTTATTTCAGCAGGCCGAGCAGAGAAACTTAGAATTAATTCAAATGGATCTCTAATTTTTGGTGGTTCGTTACCTGCCAACCCCAATATTCAGCTTGATGACAACGGAGATGGAGCCTTCGCTGGTTCGGTCACGATTGCAGGTGATTTGACTGTCAGTGGAACAACAACAACACTGGATACCCAGAATCTTCTGGTTGAAGATAAGAACATTGAGCTTGGCGTAGTGGCAAGCCCCACAAACACAACCGCAGACCTTGGAGGAATAACACTTAAAGGAGCCACAGATAAAACCTTTAGGTGGTTACAGAGTAGAGAAAATTGGAGATCATCTGAACATTTAGACCTTGCACTTAATAAGGAATATCGAATCGCCGAGACAAAGGTTCTAGACGCTACAAGCTTGGGTACAGGCATTGTCGGATCAAGCCTGACAAGTGTCGGCACGATTGCTATAGGTTCTTGGCAAGGAACTGAGGTCGGAGTTGCGTATGGGGGAACCGGACAGACGACTTATACAGATGGCGAGCTTCTTGTAGGCACCAGCAGTGGGTCATTAGCAAAAGCCACTCTCACTGGTGGCACAGGGCTTACAACTGTTAACGCTAGTGGATCCATTACGCTCAACTTAGACGACACGGCTGTAACGCCAGGAAGCTACACAAATGCAGCAATCACGGTAGACCAGCAAGGAAGGATTACGGCTGCTAGCAATGGAAGTGCAGGATCCTATCTAACTGCTTCAGATATTGGCGTAACTGTCGAAGCGTTTGACGCTGCAACAGTCAAGGAAGACGAAAATCAAACATTTACTAAAGCTCAACGTGGAAGTATCACAGCATTAGCCGATGCAGCCAATATAGCGGTCAATTTAAATGAAAATAATTTTTACAGCGTAACGCTCGGCGGAAACAGGACACTTGACAACCCGACAAACTTAGCCGCTGGGCAATCCGGTTGTATTTTTATTAGTCAGGATGGAGTGGGAGGCAGGACGCTCGCATTCGGGAGCAATTACGATTTTGCTGGAGGTATTACTCCAGCCCTTTCGGCTGCCCCTGGTGCTGTTGATGTTTTGAGTTACGTTGTCCGTCTGGCCGGAGTAAGCCCTTCAATTATTTGCACACTCGCAACCAATTTTTCTTGAGGTAGAACAATGATTCCAGGCGGCATCTCCCCATTACTTATCACATCAAGCACAAGCCAATGGCTAGTAGTTGACACTTGGGATGTCAATACACAAGGAGACTTGATGTCTTTCCCAAACTCACAGTCTGGGGACATGTTTCTCTTTGTGGCATCTTCAGATAACTCACAGCCAAATATTCAAAGCGGAAACGGCGTGAGTGTTATAGAAAGAAATCAAGTTAACACCGTAGGCTACGGCATTTTTGGAGTTCCTAATCCTGGGTCATTAACCTCTTTCCGTATGACAGATGTGCTTCAAGATTTCGATCAAGCCATAGCTTTCACGGTTAGAGCGGATAATAATTTCACAAATACAAATGGAGTCACGTATAAAGGAGATAGTCTTAGAGCTACAGGATCGGGGAATACTCCAAGCCATGACAATCTTTCCTCAAACTATTCCGCAAATTCATTAGCACTTCAGCTCGTCTTTTGGAATCGTGACAATGTAAATAAAAATAGATGGTTTCCTCCTTCAGGGGCGACTTTGATAGAGTCTTCAACAAGCGGGAGTAACACAGGGTCGTTAGCAGTTTCCTTTCAACCGATTGGAGCAGCAGGCAGCTATTCGTGGGGTGCATGGGGGCAACTAAACGTGTCAGATGACTGGGTAACTATACTGGTTGAGATCATTGAGCCATAAAACTATCGGTCAACATACTCTCGAAAACTGGAAGCGCGTTAAGCAAGCCTTAGAAGAGGCAGGGAAGACAGACTGCATGTTTTACAAACGTGCAGTTGCAATCTTGTCTGGTAGGCTAGACCCTTTAGACTTGAAATAACAAGGCTAGGATTCGTGATTGAAATTTACGCTGCGATCCTAGGCGCGTCCCTTGGTATAGCTGGGATGAGTGTCTCTGGGTTTACTAGGCGAACCAGCGAAAGCCGTGAAGCGGTTATTCGCCTCACCGCTGGTGTCGAGTCTATTGCGACAAAACTTGAAGACTTGCATCAGGACATGAAGGCGGAAAAAGTTCAGGCCAACGCTGATCGCCGTGAAATTTACGAACGCCTGAATGATCACGGGAACCGAATAACTGTTTTAGAAACCACCAAGGCTAGAATCGACTAAGAATCAACGGCATTCAAATGGGCATCGAAGAAGTTTTGGCACATCCAGCCTTTTGGATTGTGGTAGCAGCAGCTAGTGAGCTGATTGGAATGAGCAAGCTTAAGGACAACTCAGTGTTTCAACTCCTGTTCACTGTTCTGCGTTCTTTAAAGGGAAAAAAGGGCTGATCCCTGCTGATGGGAGGTGGTTGTTTAGATTCTCAACGCGATCACCGCTTGAGGGATTGAAGCGCGAAATTCAACGTCGTAAATTCGAGGCAACCCTAAAGCCTCGGATTGACGCTGAGGTTGAACGCTGGCATAAATCACAGCCGCCAGTCATGCCACCACCCCAGATCAACGACCTGCACATTAAATCACCTTGGAATGACGAACAGTAAAGCAATCACCCTGGAACAGTTGTTTCGCTATTACAAAGGCTTGCCGCATCAAGCCGCAAGCATCTCACTTCTAGAAGCAGACCTTGCGAATATTGGCTATGAAGCTGCTATGCGACGTGATCGGGAATGGTTCGCAACATGGAGCCAATCAGGCAAACAGTCTGATCACAAGCAAGCATTAGAACTTATTAAGAAGTTTGAAGGCTGGCACGCAGAAGCGTATAAATGCCCTGCCGGTTACTGGACGATTGGATGGGGAAATTTGTCGCATCTTGACGGGCGACCCGTAAGGGAAGGCGACTGGATCAGAAGAAAAGAAGGCGATGCTTTACTGGAAGGCACAGTAGACAAAATCGACGACAAGCTTTCTCAGACCGTTCCTTACTGGTCAGAAATGGCGGAGAATCAGCAGGCAGCATTGATCAGCTTCGCCTACAACCTTGGTTCTGGATTCTATGGCTCTGAAGGTTTTGAGACAATCAGCCAAAAGCTTCGTGATAAAGACTGGAAAACTGTTCCTGACGCGATGCTGCTCTATCGAAACCCTGGGAGCAGCTTTGAAGCCGGTCTGAAACGTCGGAGGCAAGCCGAGGGCAAACTCTGGAAAGGCGGAGATCAATCGCCGCCAGCTGAAACAGCAAAGCTCCGGCCTGGGTCTGCGTTTACCAGTCGGCTGACCCCCCACATCACGCTGGGCGAGTTTGCGCTGAATCTAGAAGAGCGACGGTTCAATGAGCAGCATCAGTTAGATACTGCTGCAACTCTGGCGGCATTTCTAGAGCGTGTCCGTGGCAGGTTTGGCGGAAAGCCGGTGGTCATTACGTCTGGCTACAGGCCACCAGCGATCAATCGATCAGTCGGCGGAGCTAGCGGTTCGGAGCACTTATACCCCGCGCCAGGCGTTGGCGCTGTGGATTTTTATGTACAGGGCGCTGACATTTACGCCGTACAAGAATGGTGTGACCAAAATTGGCCGCATAGTTTAGGATATGGAGCTAACAAAGGATTCGTCCATCTCGGTATGCGAGAAGCCGGTCCAAGAATACGCTGGGATTACTAGAAATGGTGCTTTCCGATCTCGAAATTATTTCGCTGTGCTCCGGCGGAGCAATGAAAGACTGGTCCGAAGATCTGATCAACCCGGCATCGCTTGATGTAAGGCTGGGCAGTGGATTGATGATTGAAGTCGCAGGGCAGAAAGACCTGCTCCATGTTGACATCTCCAGCCGAACAGAAAAGAACCCTTATCGATTGACGCCAGGTGAGTTTGTCCTGGCTGAAACGCATGAAACATTTAAAAAAATACCTGATCACATTTGCGCTCAGTTTGCCTTGAAATCAAGCAGGGCTAGAGAGGGATACGAGAATCTACTTGCTGGGTGGATCGATCCAGGCTTTTGCAACAGTAAATTAACCCTCGAATTAGTAAACGTAAGGCGTCATTACGACCTACCGCTATACCCTGGCCTGAAAATAGGCCAGATCATTTTCATGAGAATGAGCGAAGTCCCTATGAACAGTTACTCGAAGACGGGTCGCTATAACGGCGATTCGACGGTTCAAGGCAGTAAAGGTTAAGCTACCCTCTCGGCTAGCATTAGTAAGCCTGACAACGGCAGTAGTGGCAGCTGAGTTTAGGCAGTGTCGAAGAAGCAGTCTGTGCCGGGAGTACCTCAGCACAGACCTAATGAAGCATGAAAAAAATGGATGGGTATGCGATCCTCACATGTGCCCCCGGAGGGTGCCGGAAAGTAATAATTCTTATCAAGTCGAAAAACGCTATCTGACAACAGCGAGAATCATGTTTCTAACCTCGGCCAAAGAGGACCAAGACCCTGAAGAGTTTAGTGAAATATTTGCATCAAGACTAGAAGAGTTGACAGAAGAAATAGTAAGTTTTGACCTAGAAGTTGTGCCGTTAAATGGCGGTTTTATTGGTCATGAGATCATAGGGTCCGAGCTTGTACCTAAAAAAGCAAGCAAACACAGGTTCAGAAAGCAGATTTTAGACGAATGGGATAATTGCTGCGCCTACTGCGGCCAGCCCGGTGACACCTTGGATCACATCCTTGCTAGATCTAAAGGCGGCAGTATGAGCGTCACTAACAATCTCTTATGCTGCTGCAGGTTTTGCAACGGATCCAAGAGCGATAAACCTGTATGGGAATGGTTTAGGGCGCAGCCCTTTTGGAGCCAAGAACGGGAAGACCATATCAAATACTGGATGGAGCATGGAACTTTGGATCAGCCATAGAAGGCATCATGTGATACAAATAAGTCTTTGCACGACAGAAGTCATCTGAATACCTGCAAATAGCTCCCCCTCGGCTGCAAGATCGGTAGTAGACGCCTTGCGTGCTGTCATTTAAAACCTCAATATAAAAACCATTGCCAAAATCTATAGCCCAGCTGGGTACATCAGTCGTTGATCCAAAAAGCGGAGCATTGGCTGGCAAATCTTCCGCCACTTGATTTCCCCTCCGCAAAACCAAGGCTGCATTCTGATTGTACTAACTTCCAGTGCAGGCACTGCCAGCAATACGGTTTCGGATTAGCGACTGCACGCAAATCAGCATAAAGTTGCTCGCCCTGCAATATTGCGCTTTCGGCATCTGTTGCATTTAAAGCTATCTCAAAAGTGTCGTATTCAGTGGTAATGGTTGCAAGCCATTCTCCGCTTTTGTCGGAAATATTCAATTTGCCAGAGTGAGAGCGATGACTTGTCATTTGAGACGATTAAGAAATGAGGCTTTTAGCTCTTGCGCTGACGCACGTGCGTCTGACTCAGTTTGCTCTGGATTGCCCCAATAAACAACTTTCCCATCAAAATACCAGGGCTTGAAGTATGAATCTACTCCGTGTGCAATTAATTTTATGCCTATTTCTGAAGTGTTCATAGTGAGTGCTAGAGTTTTCGTTCAACTTGATTCCGAGGAGTCATCTTGTCCTGATGCGTATGGGGAGCGCATGAACCAAGCCATGCAGGCGCGAGAGCCGGTGGCATCCCCTCCTAATTCAGTCGTGATTTAAGATCAAGTCTTGCTCCAAAGCTTTCAGTTCCGTTGCGGCACATACTCTCATCTGGTCATGCTCGGACGATGAGTTGAAGCCATCCCAGAGCACGGCAAGATATTTACGTTGATGGCCGTCTTTTCTTGTCTTGGTCCTAAGTTCTGTTACCGTGCCAATCCTCGACGAATATCGACGCTGATTCTCTGGCTTAACAGCAATACCGAGATGAATACGAGGCTTTTCTGCAACTCGATCACCAACGGCGAACTTGAACGGTGTGCGGCGTGATTCTTTTGTCATGGCGCTAAACGAGCTTTGCCCCAGCGATTTTTTGTGTACCAGTCGTGAACTGGTGGGATCCACTCCGCGAAATGCGGAATCATCAACTGGCACATCTGATGAATTTCTATCTGCGCATCCGCCTTGCCCCGCAGGTCGAGGAAGTGCATAAGAGAGCGCAGGTTGAACGTTACGACAAAATGTTGCCGATAGTCGAACGGCAACACGCCCCTCGCGTGCTCCTCCGATATGCCAGCATCAAGAGCTTCCTTGTAACGACGGGCTGAATCCTCGCAGTGCTGCAAATCCTTGGCCCGTAGTCGCTCGTCGTACGTGTATCGCTTGCCCTGCCTGTTGGTGTAATCACCAACAGGTCGCAGGTAAAAAGCTTCCTCGACATCGACAATGCCCTCAGCTACAGCAGCGATTCGCTGGCCGGTATACCGCATGGACTGAACGTCCCAGCTGGTGCCTACTCGGTGAGTCCGCGCTTGTTGAATTACAGAGTGAGGGAAAAAGCCAACAGCAAATGTGATACTGGCGTGTTCCAGTGGGCCGTAATGGCCGCGACCTCCCAAAAGCAGGTGCTTTACTGTTCGATCACCAGCATCTGATTCTTTGAGTGGCTCGTCGTAAAAAACCCAGCCCTCAGAGTAATCCTGGTGCATTGCCTGCCAGCAAAGCGTGGCTGGCTCCCTGGTCTGGCTTAAGACGCCAACCTGGAAATAAGGGTCAATTTGCATCGTTGATTTCCGTTAAAAGTATTCTCAGTTCATCGTCCTCCATTGAATCTACAGCTGACAGGAAGCCAGCTGTTATAGCTTGCACAAGACGTTGAGGACTGATTATTGCCAGCAGTGCAAACTGCAAGCGGATAAAAAGGCCGAATTTAGTTGGCATTAGTTGTTCTTCTGTGGGTCAAGTTCATTTGCAACATCACGTAGATGTGCAGCTAATTCTCGCCTGCCTTCTCCACGCAATAGACCCAAATCGACTGCAGTGTCGTTAGCGGTAACTTCAACCATAAGAATCTGGTTCACACCATCTGACATTTTGTCAGCAAGGCTTCGGAAAGCATAAGGAAGACGCTTGGTTTGGATAGTTAGTGGGTGAGCCATTATTTTTCAAATGCAAGGCAAATAGATTGGGCAAGAATGTTGTCGTAAAGACGCCCACATGCTTGCCATTTTTGAGGGATCCACCAAACACCAATAATCACCGCAGCGACCATAAGGGCAATCATCTCCCAAACAGGTAGTTTGGGAGAATTGTTTTTAGTTTTGCAATCAGTCATCAGTTGTCCTCCTGTGGGATCCCGATCGGGGCTTCCTTGATCAGCCTGAGCAGCGTGTCCCGCTGTCTGCTAAGCAT
>Ga0208796_1000043_pt1 | contig 40219 bp, 51 predicted proteins | sample ColrivemetaGS725_FD_187604 | JGI IMG/M metagenome (GOLD analysis project Ga0208796, IMG submission 187604) | Estuarine microbial communities from the Columbia River estuary - Flood tide ETM metaG S.725 (SPAdes) (version 2) | ecosystem: Environmental > Aquatic > Marine > Intertidal zone > Estuary... | reverse complement strand
TAGCTGTTAATAATGTAGGGAACATTAAACAACCAAACCAACCGATGTATAAACGGTTTTCAGTACTTGTAATCCAAGCGCAGAAGCGCTCCCATAATGAAACGCCTTCGCGTCTTTCTAAAGTTGCTGTCATAATAACATTTTTATAATTTAAAATCTTCCCAAGTTATAAACTAGTTATCTTAAATTATAAGACAGAAGAATAATTAATGTTAGCGTTTAGATTCAAATTGTTTAACTGTTTGAAAAAATTCAACTTCAAATTCATAAGTTGCTCTTGTTGTAGAACCACCAATATAAAGATCTTGTTTTTTTTGAATAATCCAAATTTGAGAATAGGTAATATAACTAAATAGTGTGCTTACCATTAACGCGCCAAATCCTGTATAAATTAGAGTAATTCCTGGGTCAACTTTTATTTGTAAGCCCGTTGAAGAAATTATATCAATTAATGTTAATGGTTTTGAAAAATTTGATTGCTCATTGAGCTCTAAATTCCCTAAAAATTGCCCTTGCTTATCATAAATAGATAAATAACCTTCTAAATTGTTAATTAAAAGTGTTAAACCATCCTTTAATGTTGATGTTAAGGGAACCCAAGAAACCCACAATTTTTCTTGCTTATTTATTATTGGAATTAAAGGGTATTGTGTAATTTTTTGGCTATCTATTTTAAGACGTATTCCAATTAAATTCCAATCTGTTTGATAATAAGTAATTCCATTATATTTAGCAGGTGAGTTTACAAATATTGTTTGTCGCGTTAACTCTAAACCATTATCATTTAAAATAGAAATATCTGAATAAAATTGTTGGACAATATTTCGAGGATTATACGTAATCCAAAAATCATTAATCCGATGTGAAGTTTTTGGTATTTGGGTAAAAATACCATTTCCAATAATATTTTGGACATGAAAAATTTCAGTTTTCGGAATAATTTCTTGAGCTTTAAATCCAAAAATGGAGCTAACAATAGTTCCTACTAAAATTAAAATCATACTAAAATGAACAATAATAGGGCCTAATCGTCCGATTAATCCTTTATAGCAATAAATAATATTTTTTTGCTGGAAAATATGGTAATTATTTGTTTGTTGAAAAAAGAGAAATGAATTTAAGTTCAAAGTAGATGATTTTAAAGATAAATTTAATTTCTGAAACTGTGAAGGGCTACGAAAAAATTGACAACGACGTGCAAGTTTTAAAGCAGGAAGTTGTTGTAAAAATGTACAAGTTAATAAACTTGTTCCAAAAAAAATTATTAAAGCAATAAACCACCATGTTTTATAAACATGATCAAAGCCGCATTTTAAAATTAAATCCCACGAAAAAATTCCAAAAACAGGATTCGTAATAGGATAATTTAATTTGTATATTTCAATAGGTTGATCTTGTTCAATTACTGTTCCGATAATACTGCAAATAGCAATTAGTAATAAAATACTAATAGCAAACCGAAGATCGGCAATATATTTAAAAATCCGTTGTTTCATGAAAATTTATTATTAGTCAATCGTTTTTGAAGAGGCTAAACGGATACGTCCAGAAGCAGCCCATTTTTGAAGTTTTATTGTTTGATTAGTGTCAAGTTGCGATAGTGGTATTAATTGTTTTAATGAATTGCAAATATCGTCAGTTGTAAATTCTCGTTTTTCATAAAAAGCAACATACATTCCTTCGATAATGCTTTGACGAATTTCAGCTCCTGAAAAAGATTCGGATAATTTAGCGAGTTTTTGATAATCAAAAGTCTTCCAAGTTTTTGGTCTAAATTCTTGAATATGAATTTTAAAAATTTGTTCACGTTCAGTTTGTTGTGGTAAATCTAAAAAGAAAATTTCATCAAATCGCCCTTTTCGAATAACTTCTAAAGGTAATAATTCAATATTATTTGCTGTAGCAACAACAAACACCGGTTTTGTTTTCTCAGAAAGCCAGCTAACGAATGTCGCTAATACACGATTACTTGTCCCACTATCGCCCTTACTTTCAGTTGTACTAAATGCTTTGTCAATTTCATCAATCCAAAGAATACATGGTGATATAGTTTCCGCAACTTCAATCATTTGCCGTAATCGAGCTTCAGATTCTCCAACAATTCCTCCAAAAAGTTTTCCTACATCTAACTTTAATAAAGGTAATTGCCATTCATTGGCAATTGCTTTTGCTGTTAAGGATTTTCCCGTTCCTTGAATTCCAACTAATAAAAGCCCACGTGGAGTAGGTAATCCGTAATTAGATGCTTGAATACTAAAAGCGATTTTACGTTTTGTTAACCATTCTTTCAAAATTTTGACGCCTCCGATATTTTGAATATTTTCAGTAGTGGACCAATATTCTAAAATTTCTGTTTGACGAATTATTTGTTTTTTTTCATCTAGCAGTATATTAACACTATTAATATCAAGTGTTTTATAGATTGCCAAAATTTTAGCTAATACTCGACGAATTCGTTCTAGTGACAATCCTCGGCAAGCTCGTGTTAAATTCTCAAGTAATGTAGAATCAATTGTAATTTTTAAAGACTTTAATAACCTGGCTAATTCATTTCCAATTTCAATTTCAGTCGGTAAACTAAATTGAATAATTGTTATTAGATCTTGTAAATCAGTTGGTAGATCTAACTCATAACCAATAATAATAATTGTTTTAGGTTGTAATTTTAAAAGTCTAGTAACATTTTTCAATTTCCGAGTAATCGAAACATCATTTAAAAACTTATTAAAGTCTTTTAATAAAAAAACTGCTGGTGTTTCAGCAGTTAAACGTTCAACTAATTCTAACGCTTGCAAAGGATTACGTTTTGCAAACCCTTCATTATTTGGGTTATTACTATAGCCATCAACAAAATCCCAACTATATATACTTCGATTTAAACCAGTTTTAATTGTTTTTCGAATTAAATATTCAACTCTATCTTCTTCAATTGTATTAATATAAATAATTGGATATCGTGCTTTAAGTAATAATGTCAATTCATCATTAAATTTCATATAAGTATAATAGCAAATAAAATTAGTAAATTACTATTATATTACTAATAAAAATAGAAAAATATTAATTATTAGAGTTCATCTAAAAAGAAAACTCTAATAATTGTTTCACTTATTTCTGAACTGCTAATCGATTTCTTCCTTTTTTACGTCGATTTTTAATAGTTTTACGTCCAGTTGGAGTAGCCATACGTGCACGAAAACCAGAAACTCTTAGGACAGAATGGCGACCTTTATTTGATAATGTTCGTTTTGTCATAATAAATCTTTATTGATATTTGTTTAAGAATTTTAAAATTTGTTAATTATAATAGTCGAGTTCTGAAAAGATCAAAAATAACTAATTGTCGGGTTACTTTGTTTAAATTTTGGAATAGTGTATAAGCTTCATCTTTATATTCATATAGTGGGTTTCGTTGTCCATAACTTCGCCATCCTACGGCATCACGTAATAAAGACATTTTTTGTAAATGTTCTTTCCAAGCAATATCATTATAAACAAGTAAAAGATTTCGTTCAATATCACGGATTACTCCAATCTCATGAACTTGTAATTCAGCTTCGCGAGCCTCATAACTTAACCAAAATTCTTGGAATAAATAAGTTTCTAATTCAATTTTCGAAATTTCTTTTCTTGTTGTCGAAATTAAATTCAATTTTAAATTATTACCCACTAAACTACTTAACAATTGGTTTATTGTTTGAATATTTAAAATATTTAATTCTTCAACTAAATCTCCAATTACTTGTTCACCAAACGCTAAAACACGATCTTTGACTGATGTACTTTCCAGTATTTTTCGCCGTTCATAGAAAACTACATTACGCTGATTGCTTAATACTTCATCATAATCAAATAAATAACGTCGTGAATCATAATGAATTTCTTCAACTTTTTTCTGTGCGGAATCTAAACTTTTTGTTAATAATTGTGATTCTAATGGGCTATCATCAATTAATTGATCTTGCATAAATTTTTGAATAGTTGGCCCACCAAATAATTTTAATAAATTATCATCTAAGCTTAAAAAAAAGCGAGATGTTCCAGGATCACCCTGTCGACCACATCGGCCGCGCAATTGGTTATCAATTCTTCGTGATTCATGTCGTTCTGTCCCGATAATATATAAACCACCTAAATTTTTAACCATCGCTTGATCAATTTTTTGGCGCTTTCTTGCTGTTAAAAGATAATTATCGATTAAAAATTTAATAGCACATTCATATTTATTTTTAGGAATCCAAATCTGATCACTTCGATAGACTAATTGAAGAATTGTTGTATTTTTTAGTTGTAAAAATTCTGGGATTCGAATTAGTGAATCAATTACACTTAAAAATTTATGAGAAAAATTTAAAGATTTGTAAAGTTTAGTGAAAACATTAATATCTCTAGTTTCTAAATCATTTTGATTTCGATAGAAAATTAATAGATTATATAAATCTTTTTGTAGAGTAAAATGAATATTACCACCTAAAATAATATCCGTCCCCCGCCCAGCCATATTGGTAGCAATTGTAATCACATTTTTTTGACCCGCTTGAGCGATAATTTGTGACTCACGCCTAATATTTTCTGGCTTTGCATTTAATAATTGGTAAGATAAATTATAATCTTTTAATAGTTGGGCTAACATTTCAGATTTTTCAATCGTGGTCGTTCCAATTAAAATAGGCTGCCCACTTACTGCAATATTTTTACATTCTTTTGCAATTGCTTTCCATTTTACTAATTGATTTTTATAAATTAAATCTGGTAAATCTTTTCGTAAATTGGGTTTTGCAGTTGGAATAATTTCTACTGATAAATCGTAAATCTTCTCAAATTCTACCTCGGATGTTTTAGCTGTCCCTGTCATCCCAGCCAATTTGGGATAAAGTAAAAAGAAATTTTGGTATGTAATTGAACCTAACGTTTCATTGTCACTTCGAATTGGAACATCTTCTTTTGCTTCAATTGCTTGGTGTAAACCGTCACTCCATCGCCGATCAGGCATTATTCGACCCGTAAATTCATCAACAATTAAAATTTCATCATTTTGCACTATATAGTGAACATTACGGAAGAAAAGTGTTCTAGCTTTTAACGCATTAAGAATGAAAGGAATCCAAGGATCACGTTCATTATATAAATCTTTAACATCTAAAAGTTTTTGAACTTGTTCTGTTCCAGATTCTGTTAAAATGACATTTTTATTTTTTTCGTCAACTTTAAAATTCAAATTAATTTCTAAAAATTTAACTACTTCTGATGCAACAATGTATTTTTCAACCGCCGTTTTTACACTTCCGGAAATAATTAAAGGGGTTCTCGCTTCATCAATTAAAATAGAATCAATTTCATCAATAATACAATAATTAAATGGTCGTAAAACGACATCATTAATATTTAATGCCATATTATCTCTAAGATAATCGAAACCTAATTCACTATTAGTAACGTAGGTTATATCAGCTTTATAATTTTCTTGGCGTTGCCGAGTTTTCATGCCTTCTTGAATTAAACCAGTATCTAAACCAAGGAATCTATATATTTGCCCCATTGCAACTTGATCCCTACGGGCCAAATAATCATTAACAGTTATAATATGAACACCTTTACCTGTTAAAGCATTTAAATATGCTGGTAAAGTAGCCACTAAAGTTTTGCCTTCACCAGTTCGCATTTCAGCGATTTTACCACTATTTAAAACAAGACCACCCATTAATTGAACATCATAATGTCGTAAGCCAAGTGTTCTTTTGGCTGCTTCACGAGTCACAGCAAACGCTTCCGCAATTAATGATGTTACATCTCTTTCAACAGAATATTGTTTTTGTAACGTTTTTGTTTTATTTCTTAATTCATTATCAGTTAATAATTCAATATTATTTTCTAATGAATTAATTTGATTTATTAAATTTTGATATTTATTTGTAAATGTAGTTTTATTCAATAAATTTTTTAACATTGTTAAATTTTTTAAATTAAAAAAATACTAAAATTTAAAGCAGAATAAAAATTGGCTAAATAACATTAACACGTTTATGTTTTTGATCTTTATGGTCAAATTTTACAATTCCATCCGTTAACGCAAATAATGTATAATCTTTTCCATATCCAACATTAACACCCGGCTTCATATTCATCCCACGTTGACGAACCAAAATATTCCCTGCTTTTACTACTTGACCACCAAAACGTTTTACACCTAAACGTTTTGCGTTTGAATCACGACCATTTTTTGTACTACCTGCACCTTTTTTATGAGCCATTTTTTATTCCTTAATTTTTGTTATAATAAGTTAATATTTTCAATTGAAATTCGAGTTAGTTTTTGACGATGACCTTGTTTTTTTCGTGTTTTTTTCTTAGGTCGCATTTTATATACTAAAGTTTTTTTCCCTAGTAAATGTTTTTCAACTTTTGCTGTTATTTTTACCGAATCAACATAGGGTTTACCTATTCTTAATTCATTTTCGTTTTTTACTAATAAAACACGATTTAAGATAATTTCCTTTCCAACCATATTTGGAATCCGGTTAATATCATAATGTTTTCCAGGTTCAACCCAAAATTGTCTACCACTTAATTCTAAAACTGCATAAGTCATAATTTGAATATTTTAAAAAAATTTTAGAGTTTGCAAATAAATTCATATACTTTTCCTAGTTAAAAAATATGTTAAAGAATATTAATATCCCAAAAAGAAATATAAATTTAAATAAAGATTTTTTGAAATTTAATCTTTTATTACACAAATTTCTTTTCGAAAAATTAAAAGTTCATTGTATTCTAAAACAAACATTTGTAGGTATAAACTAATGTTGATTAAATTTATGAATTGTCTTAAAGAGTATAAAGTTAATTAATTTAAAAGTAAACTCTCTTGATTAAGAGAATGAAAATAAATTACTTTATTTTACGCTTTTCTTAAACATTTTAATTCTCTGTAAAACAATTCAAAAGCTTTTGAATGATATGATTTAGGGTTAGTAATAATGGATAAATTTCGAGTGATTTTAATATTTTCAATTTTTATAATATCTAATGTTTTTAATTCAATTTCTTTTTCAATTGCAGATGAAGAGACAAATGCTACCCCTAAACCTAAACTTACGGCTGTTTTAATAGCTTCAATTGAATTCAATTGCATAATACTATTAAATTGCTGAATTTCAATTTGATTTTGAATTAAGATATTGTCAATAAATTTTCGAATCGTTGAGTTTGAATTCAATGTAATAAAATTTAAATGATATAAATCATCTTTATTTATTATTTTATTTTGTTTTGTTGTGAAGGGATGTGATTTTGGAATAATTAACGTAAGTTCATCTTCAATAAAATTTTCGATTTCGACTTTTTTATTTAATTCATGAGGAACTTCACCACCAACAATTGCGATATCAATATCACAATCGACTACGGCTTTTGTTATTTTTCGTGTTGAATCTACATGAACATTCAAAATTATTTGGGGATATTTTTGGGCGAACAGTGCGAGTATACGTGGTAATAAATATGTACCAATGGTTTGGCTCGCTCCAACTGTTAAATTACCCCTTTCACCAGTTTTCAAATCATTTAAAGCACGGCAACTCTCTTCACATAAAGCCAAAATACGTTCAGCATATTGTAATACTAAAAGACCAGCTTCTGTTAGTTTAATTTTTTTATTTGTTCGATCAAATAAGATAATACCTAATCGGTTTTCTAAAATTTTAATTTGCTTACTTAATGTTGGTTGTGATATAAATAATAGGTCAGCCGCTTTGGTAAAATTTTTTTCTGTCGCAACAGCTTTTATAATCCTTAATTGTTGTAGTGTAAAAGGCAGCACCATTTGGAAATTTGGTTAATTAATAAATTAGATGTAAGTAAGAATTATATGTATAATTATCTAAACGTCTATGAAAATAAAACAAAAATTAAAATTTTTATAGATGCTATGAGTATAAAAATAAATTAATAAATTCTAAACTTTAAAATATAAAAAAATAAAAGTATTAACGCTAAACTTAGATGTTTTTGAAAACATCTAAGTTTAGCGTTAATACTTTAAATATCATTTAAATCTGTCGCAACATTTTGTTGGTTTTGTAACATTGTTGTCATTAAATTCTTTAAACCATCAACTTGTGTTTCTAACCTTGTAAAATCCTTGTTTTTAATTGTTTCGCGTATTTCTGTTGCTAACGTTTCAATTTTTGTTTTTTCTTCTTCAGAAATGGAATCTTTAAACAGTTCCATTTGTTTATCTGCTTCATAGCATACATTTTCCGCTTTATTTATCAGATCAATATTTTGACGTTTAGCTTTATCCATTTCTGCGAATTCTTCAGCGTCTTGAAGCATCTTGTCTACTTCTTTCTCATCTAAAGTCGATGCACCTTGAATTGTTACTGATTGTTCTAAACCAGTTTGCTGCTCACTTGCTTTTACTGATAAAATACCATCAACATTAATATCAAATGTTACTTGAATTTGTGGTGTTCCTCTTGGAGCTTGAGGAATGCCTTCTAATAAAAAGTTTCCTAAACTTTTATTATCACTTACAAGTTCACGTTCACCTTGTAAAACGTGAATCTCTACATTAGGTTGATTATCAATCGCTGTTGAGAACATTTCTGATTTTTTAGTTGGAATTGTTGTGTTGCGGGCAATTATTTTTGTCATTACTCCACCCATTGTTTCAACCCCTAATGATAATGGTGTTACATCTAATAATAGTATATCTTTGATTTCACCAGCTAAGATACCTGCTTGAACAGCAGCTCCAATTGCTACTACTTCATCTGGGTTTACTGTTTTATTAGGAGTTTTGCCTGTTAGCTCTTCAACTAAATTTTGAATAGCTGGGATTCGTGTCGAACCACCTACTAAAACTACTTCATTAATATCTGCTTTATCTAACCGAGCGTCTTGTAAAGCTTTTTCCACCGGAATTTTACAACGTTGAATTAATGTTTGACATAAATTTTCAAATTTTTCACGTGTTAATACTTCTTCAATATGTTTAGGACCAGTTTTATCTGCTGTAATAAATGGTAGATTAATATTTGTTTCAGCTACAGTTGAAAGTTCCATTTTGGCTTTTTCAGCTGCCTCTGTTAAACGTTGTAATGCTTGAATATCATTTTCTAAATTAATATTTTCTTTTTCTTCAAATTGAGATAAAAGCCAATTAACTAAAACTTTATCAAAATCATCACCACCTAAACTTGTATCACCTGCCGTGGCTAAAACTTCAAAAATACCATCACCTACTTCTAAAATTGAAACATCGAATGTACCACCACCTAAATCAAAAACTAAAATTGTTTCATTTTGTTTTTTATCTAAGCCATATGCTAAAGAAGCGGCTGTTGGTTCATTGATAATTCTTAAAACTTCAATACCTGCAATTTTTCCGGCATCCATAGTAGCCTGACGTTGTGAATCATTGAAATATGCAGGCACCGTAATTACGGCTTGTGTTACTTTTTGTCCCAGGTAATCACTTGCATCATTTACAAGTTTACGTAACACTTGTGCAGAAATTTCTTCTGGACTAAATTCTTTATCTAGTGTTGTACATTTAATCTTAATATTATTATTTGGATCATTAACTACTTTATAAGGTAATCTTCTCGCATCCTCAGAAACTTCAATGTCTTTTGAACCAATAAAACGTTTAATTGAGAAAAAGGTATTTTCTGGATTAATTACCGCTTGTCTTTTTGCAATTTGACCTACTAATAGCTCTTGTTTTTTAGTATATGCAACTATTGAAGGTGTTGTACGTAAACCTTCAGCATTAGCTATTACATTCGGTTTGCCACCTTCAATAGCAGCAACAACTGAATTTGTTGTTCCTAAATCAATTCCTACAACTTTTGCCATTTTTATGTTTAATTATATTAATATCTTTACTCTTCACAAAATTACATAAATTTTATGGGAGCTTCTAATAACAAATTTACTAAAATAAAAAGAGACTTGGTTAGATTTTAACTCCTTTTTAATTTAATTTAAAATAACAGTTTATATATTTCTATAGTAGACATTAAGATAAAAATGTTTTAGTTTTTTGGAAGAAATTAAATAATATTCATTATTTTATATTTTTTGTTTAATCTTAATTTCTATTTAAGAGAATTTAAAGTTTATACTGTTAATATTTTTATAACTGGAGAAATATTGTGTCTTTAGGTCTATTAGGAAATAAAATTGGAATGACTCAGATTTTTGATGAATCAGGGAATATAATTCCAGTAACCATTGTGAAAGTAGGTCCATGTGTTGTAACACAAATTAAAACTGTCTTATCGGATGGTTATGATGCTATTCAAATTGGATACTTAAATATTGCAAGTAAAGCACTAACGCAACCACAGTTAGGGCATTTACAAAAATCAAATATTCAACCATTAAAATATCTTAAAGAATTTCGAGTTAATAATCCCGAAGATTTTAATGTAGGACAAATTATTACAGCTGAAGCATTTACTGAAGGTCAACTTATAGATGTGACAGGAAAAAGTTCCGGGAAAGGTTTTTCAGGCTTACAAAAACGACATAGTTTTGCACGAGGCCCTATGACTCACGGTTCAAAAAATCATCGTGGACCTGGTTCCATCGGTATGGGTACATCACCAGGTCGTGTGTTACCGGGTAAAAAAATGGCCGGTCAATTAGGAAATAAAACTGCGAATATTAAAAAATTAAAAATTATTCAGGTAAATATTGAAGAAAATATATTGGTTGTTAAAGGATCTGTTCCTGGAAAACCCGGTAATCTATTAAATATTATGACTTCAAAATAATATTTAAGAAAACTAAAATTTAGAATTGAACTATAGTGGAATAAATTATGACTGTTCAAAAATTTGTTACATATACTGTGTTAGACACAGATGGACAAGTATTAAGTGAAGAACAAAAACTAGAATTAAGTGTCGTTGAGGTATCGGGAAATTATTTACTGCATAAAGATATTTCACGGCACCAAAGTAATCGACGTCAATGGACTGTTTCAACAAAAACTAGAAGTGAAGTGAGAGGTGGTGGCCGAAAGCCTTGGAGACAAAAAGGGACAGGCCGTGCTCGTGCCGGTTCAAATACCTCACCTTTATGGAAAGGTGGTGGTGTTATTTTTGGTCCAAAGCCCAAACAAATTAATTTTAAACTTAATCAAAAAGAACGTAAATTAGCGTTACAAACTCTTTTATACAATAAAAGAAACGTAATTTCGATTATTAATGATTTAGAAAATAATATTACAACACCAAATACAAAAAATTTCTCAAAAATTTGTAAAAACTGTGGGGTTGGTCTAAATCAAAAAACTTTGTTAATTGTTTCGAATAAAACAAACGAAATGAAATTATCAACACGAAATTTAAAAAATGTTGAATTAATTTCAGCATCAAACTTAAATACATTAAGTTTAGTAAAAGCAAAATCAATTATCTTAACCCCATTAGCAATTAGTGATATAAAGGAGATTTATTGTGACTAATCTTACACATATGAATTGTAATGTTGCTAATATTATAAAATATCCTCTAATTACTGATAAAACAACTCGATTACTAGAGAACAATCAATATAGTTTTATTGTTAATGCACAATCTGATAAAACAACAATTAAACAATCAATAGAATATTTATTTGATGTAAAAGTGATTAAAGTTACTACCTCAAATCTTCCAAGAAAAAAAAAGCGTATAGGAAAATATATTGGTTGGAAACCGAAATATAAAAAAGCAATTGTAACATTACCAGAAGGTGATACAATAAATTTATTTGCAGAAAATTAAAAACTACATTTATTAATTACGTTTATGAGTATTCGCCTTTATAAATCATATACACCAGGGACAAGAAATCGTGCCCTATCTACGTTCGAAGAAATTACAACAAATAAACCAGAGAAAACATTAATTTGTCAAAATCACCGGAAAAAAGGACGTAATAACCGTGGTGTTATTACAGTTCGTCATCGGGGTGGTGGTCATAAAAGAAAATATCGATTAATTGATTTTAAACGTAATAAACATAATATTGAAGCGACTGTAGCTTCGATAGAATATGATCCAAATCGGAATGCACGAATAGCTTTATTACATTATACAGATGGAGAAAAACGTTACATTTTACATCCTAATAATGTAGCAGTTGGTAGTAAAATCGTTGCAGGTTTAACCGCACCTCTTTCAGCAGGTAACGCAGTGCCATTAAGTGAAATTCCTCTAGGTACATCCGTTCATAACATTGAATTAATTCCTAATCGGGGTGGCCAAATCGTACGAGCGGCAGGTACTTCAGCAAAAATTTTAGCTAAAGAAGGTAACTATATTACATTGCGATTACCATCAAAAGAAATTCGATTGATTAGAAAAGAATGTTTTGCAACTATTGGAGAAATCAGTAATAGCGATGCTTTTTTAATTCAAAGTGGTAAAGCTGGCCGGACAAGATGGTTAGGAAAACGACCTACTGTTCGTGGTTCCGTGATGAACCCCTGTGACCATCCTCATGGTGGCGGTGAAGGTCGGGCACCAATTGGGCGTAGCCGTCCATTAACACCTTGGGGTAAACCTGCTTTAGGTGTAAAAACGCGTCAAACAAAAAAATTAAGCGATGCGTATATTCTTCGACGTCGAAAATAAAAATAAATAAACTTTACTAAAAATTACGCTTTTAAAATGGCAAGATCAATTAAAAAAGGACCATTTGTTGCATATCATTTATTAAAAAAAATTGAAAAAATGGATGCAAGTGGAAAGAAAGATACTATTAAAACATGGTCACGGGCTTCAACAATTTTACCAATGATGGTGGGCCATACAATAGCAGTTTATAATGGTAAACAGCATGTACCAGTTTTTATCTCGGACCAGTTAGTAGGACACAAATTAGGAGAGTTAGTAACAACGCGTACATTCCGTACACATATTAAAGCCGATCGTAAAGCAAAGCGTTAAAAAATTATAAAAAATTTAAAGAGAAAGTGAAGGAGAATAGTATTTATGTCGGATGTTCAGTCAGTTAGAGCAGTTGCAAAATATGTCCGCATGTCTCCCCAAAAAGTGAGAAGAGTTCTAAATCAGATTCGTGGTAAATCGTACCAAGATGCTTTAATGATGTTAGAGTTTCTTCCTTATAAAGCTAGTGGGCCGGTTTGGCAAGTATTACATTCTGCTGCATCAAATGCTAAAAATAATTTTGATATGGATAAAAAAACACTTATTATTGAAACAGCATTTGCAGATGAAGGGCCAAAATTGAAAAGAATTAGACCACGTGCACAAGGGCGAGCATACAAAATATTAAAACCAACATGTCATATAACAATTGTTGTTAAATCTACCAACTAAACTTAAATGACAAATTATTTAAATTTACTTAAAGGACAAGTGAAGTGGGGCAAAAAACACATCCATTAGGATTTCGCTTAGGAATCACGCAAGATCATAGATCTACTTGGTATGCGAACCTAAAAGAATATGCAAATTTATTAAAAGAAGACGATCAAATTCGAACATACTTAAATCAATTTACAAGAACTGCAAGTATTTCTGACATTCATATTAGTCGCAATAGTTTAAGCGATCAAATTAAACTAACAATTGAAACAGGTCGACCTGGTGTCTTAGTAGGTGAAAATGGGACGGGTATTAAAAATTTATTAACAAATATTAAAAATTTTTTACCCGCTAACCGTCAAATCACAATTAAAGTAAGTGAAGTTGACAAAGTTAGCTTAAATGCAGCTTTATTAGGTGATTTAGTTGTAAACCAATTAGAAGATCGAATCCCATTCCGCCGTGCAGTTCGAGAAGCGATGCAACAAGCACAAGAGAATAATGTAAGTGGAATTAAAATACAAGTTTCGGGACGACTTAATGGTGCTGAAATTGCTCGAAGCGAGTGGTTTAGGGAAGGTCGAGTTCCTTTACAAACTTTAAGGGCTGATATTGATTATGCAACAAAAGAAGCACGTACAATATACGGTATTTTAGGGATCAAAGTTTGGGTTTTTAAAAATGAAATCTTAAAATAAGTAAAAATTAATTATGTTAAGTCCAAAGCGAACAAAATATAGAAAATTTCATCGTGGCCGTATGCGTGGAAAAGCTACTCGCGGTAATACTGTAGTTTTTGGTGATTATGGTCTTCAAGCATTAGAACCATCATGGATTACATCACGTCAAATTGAAGCTACACGTCGAACTATCACACGTTATACAAAACGTGGTGGAAAATTATGGATTAAGATTTTCCCAGATAAAACAGTAACGGCACGTGCAGCAGAATCACGTATGGGGTCTGGTAAAGGTGCTGTAGATTATTGGGTAGCTGTCGTAAAGCCAGGAACAGTTATTTTTGAAATGGCGGGTGTTTCACAAGAAACAGCACGCGCAGCTATGAAGTTAGCATCCTATAAATTACCAATTAAAACTAAATTTATATTAAAAAATAAGGATGAATAACCAATGAGTTTACCGAAATTTAATGAACTACGTGGTCTATCTAATTTAGAAATTGCAGATTCAATTTTAAAATTAGAAAAAGAATTATTTACTTTACAATTTCGAAAAGCTACACGTCAATCATTTAAATCGCATGAAATAAAAATGACAAAACACAAATTGGCACAATTAAAAACACTTTTAACCTTAAGGTTAGAATTAGCCGAGAAAACTGTAGGTAATACCTTACTATAAATTTAAGGAGTTCAATATGCCAGTAAAAGAAAAAATTGGTGTTGTAATAAGTAATAATATGAAAAAAACTGTTGTAATAAAAGTGGAAGATCGCTATTCGCATCCGATTTATTCAAAAACTGTTATTAAAACCAAAAAGTATTTAGTACATGATGAAATTAACGAATGTAATGTTGGGGATCAAATTTTAGTTCAAGAATCTCGTCCATTAAGTCGTCGTAAACGATGGATATTAAAAAAGATCCTTTCAAAATCATCTCTAATTTAGTTAAAATTAAACTTTTATGATCTACCCTCAAACAATATTAACAGTCGCGGATAATACTGGAGCCAAAAAAATTATGTGTATCCGTGTTTTAGGTGGCAACCGTAAATATGGAAAAATCGGTGATGTTATCATCGGTGTTGTTAAAGAAGCTACACCTAATATGCCTGTAAAACGGTCAGATGTCATTCGAGCTGTTATTGTCCGTACAAGTAAAACTATTCGCCGTTCTGATGGAATGTTTATTCGTTTTGACGATAATGCAGCTGTAATTGTTAATAATGACAGCAATCCTCGTGGTACACGGATTTTTGGACCAATTGCACGAGAAATTCGTGATAAAAATTTTTCAAAAATCGTTTCATTAGCTCCGGAGGTTGTATAAATGTCTGAAAAACAAAAAATGCACGTTAAAATAGGTGACAATGTTCAAATTATTTCAGGTTTTGATAAAGAAAAAACAGGTGAAATTATCAAACTATACCCAAACACTGGAAAAATAGTTGTTAAAGGTATTAACTTAAAATTTAAACATATAAAACCAAACCAACAAGGTGAAGTTGGAGAAATCAAACAAATAGAAGCTCCAATTCATCATTCAAATGTAAAAATTATCAAAAATTAAACGAGTTTTTTACTATGACTCCACGCTTTAGAACTATTTACAAAGAACAAGTAATTCCTAATTTAGGACAAAAGCTTAACTATAAGAATTCACACCAACTACCTAAACTAGAAAAAATTCAAGTTAACCGAGGTTTAGGTTTATCCGCACAAAACAGTAATATTTTAAAAAAAAGTATTCAAGAATTTCGTGTAATAACAGGTCAGAAACCTATAATCACAAAATCTAAAAAATCAAACGCTGGATTTAAAATTCGTGAAGAAATGGACTTAGGTCTTACAGTAACATTACGTGGTGAAAAAATGTACACGTTTTTAGATAAATTAATTAATCTTACCTTACCACAGGTTCGTGACTTTAAAGGTTTATCTTCAAAAAGTTTTGATCGTGATGGAAATTATACATTTGCAATCAAAGAACAGTTAATTTTTCCGGAAATTAATTACGAAGATGTAGACCAAATTAGAGGTTTTGATATTACAATTGTAACTACTGGAAAAAATAAGGATGAAAGTAAGGCGCTTTTAGCTGAATTTGGATTTCCATTTAATGATTAATAAATAATAAGGAGAAATTAGTGGTAACAGATACAATTTCGGATATGTTAACCCGAATTCGAAATGCAAACATGGTTAAGCATCAAATTGTACAAATACCTGCTACAAAAATGGCAACTGCAATTGCTGCTATTTTGAAAGAAGAAGGTTTTATTGAAGATTTTGAACTATATAATCAAGAAAAAGAAAATTCTATTTTAATTTCATTAAAGTATATAGGACAAAACCGTGAACCTGTTATTTGTACTCTTAAACGCGTGAGTAAACCAGGTTTACGAGTTTACGCAAATGCCAAACAATTACCAAAAGTTTTAAATAATTTAGGTATTGCTATTATTTCTACGTCACAAGGTGTAATGACAAACCTAAAAGCTAAAAATTTAGGTATTGGTGGTGAAGTTTTATGTTATATTTGGTAACTGGGAAAAATAAATGTCACGTATAGGAAAACTGCCTATTAAAATTCCAACAACTGTTGAAATTAATATTAATGGCGCACATATTATTGCAAAAGGAAAATTTGGTACATTAGAAAATACGATTCCAAACGATCTTAAAATGGTCAGAATAGAGGATAAACTAATTATAAGTTTAGAAAAAGAAACTCGTACAAACCGCGCCTTACATGGTTTATTTAGAACTTTAATAAACAATATGGTAGTTGGTGTTTCTGAACAATTTAAATTAATTTTAAATCTACAAGGTGTTGGGTATCGTGGAAGTGTTCAAGGTCAAGAATTAATCTTAAACTTAGGTTACAGTCATCCAGTTAAAATGGTAATTCCTGATGGAATTTCTGTTGAAGTTGTTAACAATACGACAATTAATTTATTAGGATGTGATAAGGCAGGACTAGGGTTATTTGCAGCACAAATTCGATCATGGCGACCACCAGAACCTTATAAAGGGAAAGGTATTATTTATGAAGGTGAAATTATAAAACGCAAAGCTGGTAAATCAGGAAAAAAATAAAGATATGAAATCCCTAAGAAAAAAATTACAGAAACGTGAAAATTTGCGCGGAACAGTAAAAGGTACATTTGAACGCCCACGTTTATCCGTTTTTCGTTCAAATCAGCATATTTATGCCCAAATTATTGATGATGTAAATTTTAAAACATTAGCTTCTTGTTCTACACTTGATCCAGAAATTAAAATTGAGTTTAAAACAGGAAAAACATGCGAAGCTTCTAAAATCATTGGCCAAAAACTAGCAGAACGGAGTTTAGAACAAAATATTAAAAAGATAATCTTTGATCGTGGTCCATATTTATATCATGGTCGGGTGAAAGCTTTAGCTGATGGGGCTCGCGAAGGTGGTTTAGAATTCTAATTCTTAATTAAAATAGAAAATATTACATAAATCTTTATGAATACTGATTTAAAACAAGTTAATAAATTAAAAAAAACAGGACGTCGTCCTGTGCGCAATCAGCAACCTCAATTAGTAGAACGTTTAATCAAAATTAGTCGTGTTTCTAAAGTAACAAAAGGTGGAAAAAAATTAAGTTTTCGTGCTGTAGTTGTAATTGGCGATGAAAATGGTAAAGTCGGTGTTGGTGTAGCAAAAGCTGATGATGTAGTGAATGCTTTTAAAAAAGCAAAGACAGATGGAATTAAAAATTTAATTAAAGTTCCCATTACTAAATCATTAAGTATCCCGCACAGAGTAGTAGGTACTTTTGGTGCTTGTGACGTTATTATGCGACCCTCTATTGAAGGTTCGGGTGTAATTGCTGGTGGTGCAGTTCGAACTGTTTTAGAAGTGGCAGGTATTAAAAATGTAATTGCAAAGCAGTTAGGATCCAATAATTTATTAAATAATGCTCGGGCAGCAGTTGTTGCTTTAGGTAATTTAACAACAAAATCACAAGTAATGAAAAAACGGAACCTTACTTTAAGTGACAATAGTTAGTTATATCTTATAAACTTATTAATTATAAAATATGAGAACGGAACGCCAGAGAAATGCAGGTAACAATATACTTTTAAAGCGAATATTAGTAAGTTTAGGTTTATTAGCATTTATTCGTATAGGTACTTTTTTACCTGTACCTGGGATTGAGCAAAGTTACCTTACGTATTATATTCAAAATAGTTCAATTGCGCGCTTTGTAAATACTTTTTCAAATGATAATGTATTTGTATTGGGATTGTTTACATTAAATATTTTTCCTTACATTAATGCTTCAATTTTAATGCAAGTTTTAGTTAGTGTAATTCCTGATTTAAAAAGGTTACAAAAAGAAGAAGGTGCACCAGGACGAAGAAAAATTAACCAAATCACACGTTTTGTTTGTTTGGGTTGGTCAATTATTCAAAGCACTAGTATAGCGATTTTCTTAAAAAAAATTCTTTTTAATTGGAATTTACAATTAGCGTTTGAAATTATTATATCATTAACCGCAGGGGCGATGATTGTTCTATGGATTAGTGAATTAATTACAGAATATGGGTTAGGAAATGGTCCTTCATTACTAATTTTCACTAATATTGCTTCAAGCTTACCAAATTTAGCCAAAAGTATTGTTTCAGAAAGTAATGATAATTTAAATTTTGCTTCTATTTTATTAATTGTCGGTCTGTTTTTTATTGTAATGTGTGGAATTATTTTATTACAAGAAGGTAGTCGAATTATACCCTTAATTTCGGCGAAACAATTAAGTCAAAATAATCCAACTATTTCAGATCTTCCAAAAAATAATTATATTCCTTTAAGATTGAATCAAGCAGGGGTAATGCCCATTATTTTTACGGCATCAATTTTAGTATTACCAAATTATTTAATTAATGCAGGAATAATACCAATAGCAACAATCCCATTTCTTTTAAAATCATCAAAACTTTTATATTGGATCAGTTACTTTATTTTAATTTTAACATTTAGTTATTTTTATTCAACAATTGTTTTAAACCCAAAAGAAATTTCAAAGGATTTACAAAAAATGGCTGTTAGCATTCCTGGTGTTCCACCTGGAAAAGCTACCACATATTATTTACAGCAGATTATGAAAAGAATAACATTTATTGGTGCATTCTTTTTAGCTATTTTAACAACATTTCCGAATATAATAGAAGCTGTTTTACACATTTCTAATCTTAAAGGGTTAGGCGCAACATCTTTATTAATTTTAGTCGGTGTTACTTTAGATATGACTCGACAAATTCGAAGTGTGATTTTATCAAATATTTATAAAGATATGTTGAAATAATCACAACTAATTACAAATTATATTAAAAAAAATTTCTCATGAAAGTTCGTCCATCAGTCAAAAAAATGTGTGATAAATGTCGAGTAATTAAACGACATGGAAGAATTATGGTAATTTGTTCCAATCCCAAACATAAACAACGTCAAGGTTAAAAATTTAAAGGAGTTAATCAAGTGATAAGATTAATAGGTGTCGACTTACCAAATAAAAAACGAATAGCATATGCTCTTACATCTATTCATGGAATTGGTATTCAATCAGCAAAAATACTTGTTGAATCAGCTAATATTGATGATACAATAAAGACAGAAGACTTAAGTATTGAACAAACAGTTGCATTAAAACAAGTTTTAGATGCATGCGAGTTAAAATTAGAAGGTGATTTACGCCGATTTAACGCATTAAATATTAAACGTTTAAATGAAATTAATTGTTTTCGTGGACAACGCCATCGAAATAGTTTACCTGTTCGTGGTCAACGCAGTCGAACAAATGCACGGACACGCCGTGGTGCTAAAAAAACTGTTAGTAGTAAGAAAAAATAATTAAACTTTTATTAACTTAACCTAAGATAGAAGGTTTCTCTAATATGGTACAAAAAATTCGAAAAACAATAGTAAAAAAAGATAAGAAACAATTTATATCGGGTGTTGTACATATCCAGTCTACTTTTAATAACACAATTATTACAATCAGTAATTTGACTGGCGACACTATTTCTGCGGCTTCAGCTGGAAGTGTTGGGTTTAAGGGTGCACGAAAAGGAACACCATTTGCAGCTCAAATGGCGGCAGAAAAAGCTGCTGCTGAAGCATTTAGTGCAGGTTTAAAAACTGTAAAAATTTTAGTAAAAGGTCAAGGCTCTGGGCGTGAAACAGCAATACGTTCAATTCAAGGTGCCGGTTTTGAAATTAATTCCATTCAAGATATTACACCTGTACCACATAATGGTTGTCGACCACCAAAACGTCGTCGTGTATAATTCTTATTCTGAATAATTTATAAAATGAATTTAAATTATGCAAGATTTAACTATTAAATGTTTAAAGGCAAAAAAAACCGAATCAGGGGCACTTTATGGACAGTTTTTAATTAACTCTTTAGCTCTTGGACAAGGAATTACTATTGGAAATTTATTACGAAGAGTTCTTTTAAGTGAAATTGGAGGTTTTGCTATTACTGCTGTTCGAATTGCTGGGATAACACATGAGTTTTCAACATTACCAGGTGTTCGGGAAGATATTTTAGAATTATTATTAAATCTAAAAGGAATTGTTTTAAAACATAAAACTCATGAAACCGAGTTTGGTCGTTTAAAAATTAAAGGACCTGCCGTTATCACAGCAAATTTAATTGAGTTACCGTCAAATTTAGAAATAATTAACCCAAATCATTATATTGCAACTATTTCAGATTCAAATTTTTTAGAAATTGAATTCAAATTTGAATACGGAGTTGGGTATAAGTTGGCAAGCCAGAATTTTTATGAGAAATCAAATGATTTTTTAGAAATGGATGCTATTTTTATGCCAGTTCAAAAAGTCGATTTTAAAATTGAAAATGTTTATAATGAATATAATGAAGTTACTGAACGCTTAATTATAGAAATTTGGACAAATGGAAGTGTTAGCCCTGCAACAACAATCCTTAACGCATCACAAATGATTGTTGATTTATTTAGTTCAATAACAAAAACAACATTTATTGATAAAATTTTGGAATCAGAAAACTCAAATAATTCAGCACTTTCATTAGACCCGAATACAAACATTCCAATCGAAGAATTGCAACTCCCTGTTCGTGCTTATAATTGTTTAAAACGTGCTCAGATAAATACTGTTGGACAATTACTAAAATATTCTCCAGAACAGTTGCAAGAAATTAAAAATTTTGGTCGTAAATCTGCTAATGAAGTTTTTGCTGCTTTAAAAAATAAATTAGGAATAACACTAAGTTAAATATTAATACATATGAATAAAACACATATTCCACCTTCAACTTATACCGAAAAAAAATGGTATGTTGTTGATGCAAATGATAAAACATTAGGCCGATTAGCCACTGAAATTGCAAATATTTTAATTGGAAAACATAAAGTAGATTACCATCCGGCTGTGGATATTGGTGACTATATTATTGTTACAAATGCAGAAAATATCAAAGTTAGTGGTAAAAAAGAAACACTAAAAACATATTTTTATCATTCAGGTCGTCCTGGAGGATTGCGTAAAGAAACTTTAAATAATTTACGCAACCGTATACCTGAACGAATTATTGAAAAAGCTGTAAAAGGCATGTTACCAAAAGGATCTTTGGGGCGAACTATGTTTAAAAGACTAAAAGTTTATAGTGGTTCGACACATGCCCATACCGCTCAAAACCCACAATTATTAAATTTATAAAAAAATATGACTACGAATTTTGAATATAATTTTCAAAAAGAAAATATTGGAATTGGACGTAGAAAGCAGTCAACTGCAAGAGTTTTTTTGTTACCAGGTAATGGACAAATTTTTATCAACAATGTCCCTGGAGAAAAATATTTACAATATAATAGCACATATTTAAATAAAATTTATTCACCATTAAAACAGTTAAATTTAGAAAATCAATTCAATATTATTGTTTTAGTTAAAGGTGGTGGTTTAACTGGACAAACTGATGCCATTCAATTAGGTGTAGCGCGATTATTATGTAAAATGGACGCTAAGAACCGCCTACTATTAAAACCTTATGGTTTTTTAACACGTGATTCACGAATTAAAGAACGTAAAAAATATGGCTTACGAAAAGCCCGAAAAGCACCTCAATACTCAAAACGTTAATTTATTATATAATTATATAACAATATGCCGAAATCTGAAATACATCCTACTTGGTACCCTGATGCCAAGGTATTATGTGATGGAAAAGTACTGTTTACGATTGGTTCAACTGTTCCTGAAATAAGTATTGATGTTTGGTCAGGTAACCACCCATTTTATACTGGATCACAAACTATTATTGATAGTGAAGGTCGAGTAGATAGGTTTATGAAAAAATATGGTTTGGATTCAGAGAATTAATTAGTATAATTCAAGATTAAGTATTAAAAAAAATTTAAAGATATGCCAACTATAGAACAATTAGTCCGTTCCCCGCGTATTCAAATACGAAAAAAAACCAAATGCCCTGCTTTAGTCAGTTGTCCTCAACGACGCGGTGTGTGTACAAGGGTTTATACAACTACCCCAAAAAAACCAAATTCAGCCATTCGTAAAGTGGCACGTGTTCGATTAACTTCTGGATTTGAAGTTACGGCTTATATACCAGGAATTGGGCACAATTTACAAGAACATTCTGTTGTTTTAATACGCGGTGGTCGTGTAAAAGATTTACCTGGTGTTCGCTACCATATTGTTCGTGGAGCGTTAGATAGTGGTGGTGTGAAAGATCGGGCACAAGGCCGATCAAAATATGGAGTTAAAAAACCTAAAAAAGATAAATAATATTATTTATTTATCTTTAAAAACTATATTTAAAAAATTAATATTTTAATTATGTCACGTCGAAATATTGCAAAAAAACGATTTCCCGACCCAGATCCAGTTTATAACAGCTATTTAGTTAGTTTATTAACTGCTCGAATCTTAAAATCAGGTAAAAAAAATATGGCTCAGAATATTGTAAATGGAGCCTTTGAAATTATTCAAAAAAAGACAGACCAAGATCCTTTATTAATATTTGAGAAGGCTATTAAAAATGCAAGCCCTATTGTTGAAGTAAAAGCTAGACGAATCGGTGGCTCAACATATCAAGTACCTATTGAAGTCAATGCCTTTCGCGCAACAAATTTAGCTTTACGTTGGATTTTAACTTATTCAAAACAACGTGGTGGTCGTTCAATGGCAATAAAATTAGCAAATGAAATCATTGACACATCTAATGAAATAGGTAATACTATTAAGAAAAAAGAAGAGACACATAGAATGGCTGAAGCAAACAAAGCTTTTGCTCATTTCCGATACTAACTTCTTTTCTCGCTAAAAGCTTATTAAAATTTTAAATCTCAATTTCTTAAGGAAAAAGTAAAAATGGCACGTGAAAAATTTGAACGAACAAAACCACATGTAAATATTGGTACAATTGGTCATGTAGATCATGGTAAAACAACATTAACAGCTGCAATTACTGCTACATTAGCATTAGGTAATGATACAATTAATGCAAAATCGTATAGTGATATTGATGCAGCTCCGGAAGAGCGTGCACGTGGTATTACGATTAATACAGCACACGTTGAATATGAAACAGAAACACGACACTACGCACACGTTGATTGTCCAGGTCACGCTGATTATGTAAAAAATATGATTACAGGTGCTGCACAAATGGATGGTGCTATTTTAGTAGTATCAGCAGCTGATGGCCCAATGCCACAAACGCGTGAACATATTTTATTATCAAAACAAGTTGGTGTACCTGATATTGTAGTTTTCTTAAATAAAGAAGATCAAGTCGATGATGCTGAATTATTAGAACTAGTTGAATTAGAAGTTCGTGAATTATTATCATCATATGATTTTCCTGGTGACGATATTCCAATTTGTCCGGGTTCAGCTTTACAAGCAATTGAAGCTATTTCAGCAAACCCTAGTATTGCACGTGGTGATAACCCTTGGGTTGATAAAATCTTTGCATTAATGGACGCTGTTGATGAGTATATCCCGACACCAGAACGTGATACAGAAAAAACATTCTTAATGGCAATTGAGGATGTTTTTTCAATTACAGGCCGTGGTACAGTAGCAACTGGTCGTATTGAACGTGGTATTGTTAAAGTTGGTGAAACTGTTGAAATTGTAGGTGTTGGTGAGACTCGTTCAACAACAATTACCGGTATTGAAATGTTCCAAAAAACACTTGATGAAGGTTTCGCTGGTGATAATGTAGGTATTTTATTACGTGGTCTTACACGTGAAGAGATTGAACGTGGTATGGTATTAGCTCAACCAGGTACTATTACTCCACATACAAATTTTGAATCAGAAGTATATGTTTTAACTAAAGAGGAAGGTGGTCGTCATACACCATTCTTTACAGGTTACCGACCTCAATTTTATGTTCGAACGACTGATGTAACTGGTTCGATTACACAATTTACAGCAGATGATGGGACTATTGTAGAAATGGTGATGCCAGGTGACCGTATTAAAATGACTGCAGAACTTATTTACCCTGTTGCTATTGAGGAAGGTATGCGATTTGCAATTCGTGAAGGTGGCCGAACAATTGGTGCAGGTGTCGTATCAAAAATTGTTAAATAAATCTAAAATTTATGTCAATTGTTACAAATGAAAAGATTCGAGTTAGATTAGAATCCTTTAATCACGAGCTTTTAAATGAATCATGCCGTAAAATTACGGATATGATTCAAAACCTTAATTCTAATAAAATTAGTACAATTCCTTTACCAACAGATAAACGAATTTACTGTGTTTTAAGATCACCACATGTTGATAAAGATTCTCGTGAACATTTTGAAATTCGTATACATAAACGAATATTAGAAATTTATTCAAATTCAGAGCTAAATGTCTTTGATTTATTAGTTGATTCAGATTTGCCACCAGGTGTTTTTTACCGTATCTGCTTATCTTAATCAATTATTTCCAAAAAATAATAATTAGGTCAAACTTAATTATTATTTTTTAAATTATTAACAATTATTTTTTTATAAGAAATCTTTATGGACCATGAGTGTACACTTTCAATTCTAATGGAAAATCATCCTAATATTTTAACTCGAATTACTAGTTTATTAGCGCGCCGAGGTGTTGCTGTCGATAGTTTAGCTGTTGGAACAACCGAATTAGAAACAATGTCAAGATTAACACTTGTTGTTTTTGGGGACCATCTTATTGTTGGCCATATAACAAAACAACTTTATAAATTAATACCTATTCTAAAAGTTCAAAATTTAACAACAGTCCCTTCAATAAATCGTGAAATATTATTAATAAAAATTATTTGCCCCATACGACAACGTTCTAAAATTTTAGAAATTGTAACATTTTTTCGCGCAAAAGTTGTCGATTTTGGTGAGAATGCATTAATTATCGAAGTTTCGGGCAATTCAGAAAAAATCATTGCTATGGAGCAATTAATTCATAACTATCAAATTCTAGAATCTACACGTTCAGGACGAATTGCCATTGGTCGTGAATCTATTGTAAATACAAAATTATTTCGAGATGATATCTCTTTAAGTCGCAAACGTATTATTAGTACATACCGTGATATCAGTTTAAGACGTTCTTATTTACAAAAACTTGAACTAGAAAACAATATGGATTCATCAATTGAAAATGAATAAAGATAAAATCTTATATAAAAACTATCACAAAATATATTTTTTAATCTTAGACCAATGTTAGTAGTTAGAATTAAAAACTTATCAGTTATCTTATTCTGAAATAAATTAAGTATAATAAACAATAATTAGTAGATTACTGGGGACAGAGGGACTTGAACCCTCACGCACTATCACTAGGCAACGGATTTTAAGTCCGTCGTGTCTACCAATTCCACCACGTCCCCTTAATAATAATAACTATACCAAAACTACATGAAAAAAGCAAATAGTTTAGGCGGCACCCAGATTCGAACTGGGGGTAGAGGATTTGCAATCCACTGCCTTACCACTTGGCCATACCGCCTTTATAATATCTTAATTATTATTATATTATAATACTTTAGTTATTACAAATATTTGACAAAATTTTCTAGCTTGCTAAAATTAAAAATTTATATTTAATCGGTTGTGTGAATAGAAGATTAACCGAATTTAATAAGATATTTAAAAATTTATGTTTGAAAAATTTACTGAAGGTGCTATCAAAGTCATTATGCTATCACAAGAAGAAGCTAGACGAATGGGCCATAATTTTGTAGGAACAGAACAATTATTTTTAGGAGTAATTGGTGAAGGTGTTGGAATGGGTTCTAAATGTTTAAAATCTTTAGGCGTCACATTAAAATCAGCACGAAAAGAAGTTGAAAAATACATTGGACGTGGTACTGGTTTTGTTGCATCGGAAATTCCTTTCACTCCGCGAGCAAAACGGGTCTTAGAGATGGCTGTCCAAGAAGGTAAAGATTTGGGTCAGAATTATGTAGGAACAGAACATATTTTATTAGCTTTAATAGGCGAAGATGATGGTGTTGCCATTCGAACAATTGAAAATATGGGACTTGATGTAGCAGAAATTCGTACAACGATTTTATCTTTAATTAAAGAGAATCAAGAAGAATTATTAAAACCATTAACACCAGAACAACGTCGAATTTTAGATCGTGACAATGTACCGAATAATATCCCAACCTTGGATGAATATACTGATAATATTACCGTTGAAGCAATGGATGGACGTCTTGATCCAGTAATTGGCCGCGACAAAGAAATTTTTGAAGTAATTAAAGTATTAGCTAGACGTCGAAAAAATAACCCTGTTTTAATTGGTGAACCAGGTGTAGGTAAAACTGCGGTTGCTGAAGGATTAGCCCAACTAATCGTAGCAAAAGATGTTCCTCAATTTTTAGAGGGTAGTTTAATTTTAGCTTTAGATTTAGGATCATTATTAGCTGGTACAAAATACCGTGGTGAATTCGAAGAACGGTTAAAACGAATTATTGAAGAGGCTCAAGAAGAATCTACTGTTATTTTGGTAATTGATGAAATTCACACTTTAGTAGGTGCAGGTGCCGCAGAAGGGGCTGTAGATGCTGCTAATATTTTAAAACCTGCATTAGCACGAGGTGGATTCCGTTGTATTGGTGCGACAACAATTGAAGAATATCGAAAATATATTGAACGGGATGCTGCACTAGAACGTCGTTTCCAACCTGTAACAGTAGAAGAGCCAAGTGTTCAAGTGACAATTGATATTCTACGAGGTTTACGTTCAAAATTCGAAAAACATCATACATTAAGTTATCATGATAAAGCGATTGAAGCCGCAGCAATTTTATCTGAAAAATTTATTGCCGATCGTTATTTACCGGATAAAGCAATTGATGTAATTGATGAAGCAGGTTCTCGAGTTCGATTAGAAAATAAACGATTACCTGAAGGGGTTTTATTATTATTAGAAGAATTGCAGTCTGTATTAGGTGAAAAAGAAGTTGCTATTCGTGAACAAGATTTTGAAAAAGCAGGTCAATTATTAGAATATGAGATGGATATTAGAGTTCAAATTCAAGTATTAAAACAGGCTTTACAAATTAATGAAAAAACATCATTAAAACGTGTTCAAATTGATCAAGTTATGGAAGAAGATATTGCTGATGTGATTGCTGCCTGGACTGGCATTCCAATGAATAAAATCTCGGAGTCTGAATCAAAGAACTTATTAAATATGGAAGAAACACTACATAAACGTTTAATAGGTCAGCATCAAGCTATTATTTCAGTTTCTAAAGCAATTCGACGTGCGCGGGTTGGACTAAGAAATCCAGATCGCCCAATCGCAAGTTTCTTATTTGCAGGGCCAACTGGAGTTGGGAAAACTGAATTAACAAAAGCTTTAGCTTCATACATGTTTGGTACCGAAGATACAATGGTTCGACTAGATATGTCTGAATATATGGAAAAACATACTGTAGCAAAATTAATTGGCTCACCTCCTGGCTATGTTGGTTATAGCGAAGGTGGGCAATTAACTGAAGCAGTTAGGAGTAAACCTTATACGGTAGTTTTATTTGATGAGGTTGAAAAAGCGCATCCAGACGTTTTTAATTTACTTTTACAAATTTTAGATGATGGGCGTTTAACAGATTCTAAAGGGCGGGTAATCGATTTTAAAAATACGTTGATTATTATGACATCAAATATTGGTTCAAAAATCATAGAACGCGAAAGTGGAATTAATTTTTCCAAGAAAAATAAAACAAAAAGTTCGTTTGATTTAAATTTAGACTATTTATCGGATAATGTTGATTCAGAAGTAACACCAGAAATTTACGAACGCACTGTTGAACTAGTAAATGAAGAATTGAAGAAATTTTTCCGTCCTGAATTCTTAAATCGTATTGATGAAATTATTATTTTCAGTCATTTAACAAAGCAAGATGTCCGAAAAATCGCAGATATTATGATTAAGCAATTAGGTGACAGATTACGAGAAAAAGAAATTACACTTGAAGTAACACCAAAAGCTAAACAAGTTATTATTGAAGAAGGATTTGATCCAATTTATGGTGCACGACCTTTACGCCGAGCAGTAATGCGATTGTTAGAAGATAACTTAGCAAAAGAATTTTTATCAAAAACTTTATATCCAAATACACGTATAGTTGTGGATAGCGATTATGATGAAGAAATTATTGTAAATGTAGATTATTCATACGTTGATCCAACTTTACGAAAAGAAGAAGAGAAAAGTGAAGCAGAAAATATTGAATTTAACATTTATTAAAAATTGATACATTTTTTGTTAATCTATTATTGTATAGATTAACAAAAAATGTATCAATTTTTAATAATATAATTTGAAGGAGAACTTGCACTCGCATATTTTTTTTGTCCCATTAAGCCTGCCAAATAACCAATTCTTCCAGCCTGAACAGCTAAATTCATAGATTTAGACATCTCGGCAGGATATTTAGCTTGTGCAACTGCTGTATTTAGTAATACCCCATCCGCCCCTATTTCCATCGCTTGGGTTGCTTCACTAGGAGCACCAACACCTGCATCGACAATGACCGGAATACTTGCATTTTCAACTATTATTTTAATATTTTCTAAATTTTTTAAGCCTTGCCCTGAGCCAATAGGTGCGCCTAAAGGCATTACGGTTGCGCAGCCTAAATCTTCCAGATGTAATGCTAAGATTGGGTCGGCATTAATATAGGGTAAAACAGTAAATCCTTTTTTAACTAGAAATTCTGCAGCTTTTAATGTTCCAATTGGATCTGGTAATAAATATTTTGGATCCGAAATTACTTCTAATTTTACAAAAAAATTATTTTCTTGCCCTAACTGACAAGCCAATTCATGGCCTAAAAACGCTATACGAATAGCTTCTTCGGCTGTTTGACAACCTGCTGTATTTGGAAGTAACCAAATTTTATCCCAATCTAATTGTTTCAAAAAACTAATATTATCATTTTTTAGGTTCGTAGGTAATCGCCGAATTGCAACTGTTACAATTTCACATTCACTCTGTTTAATACTTTCGAGAGTATCGTTTACATTTCGATACTTTCCTGTACCTAACATTAGCCGAGAAGTGAAGCATTTATTTCCAATAGTCAGTTTATCAAAATTATTTGTCATATTTTAAAATATATTGTTTACTCCCCAGGTAGGATTTGAACCTACGACCAATCGGTTAACAGCCGATTGCTCTACCACTGAGCTACTGAGGATAAGCGATGACTAAATATAAAACAATTGTTTATTTGTTAATTTATTATTTAAGCACTACTCTATAAAAGTTAGTATAATATATATTGCGTATATTTGTCAAGATTCAATATTAATTTTTTACTTTAAAAATAATTACAGTTGAATTTACTTTTATTATATATTTAGATGTCATAGAAAAGAATAATTTTCATTAAATCATTAACCAAAAATATAGACAAATGCTAAAGAGTGTCTATATTTTTGATTTTTGATTTTAGCGCATACGTTGTAATTGTTGAATCGCTAATCGACCAATATTATATAATGCCCATGATCCAGCGATTAATACTGGAGCAGCTATTACAAGTAAACGAGTATCCATAATTACTAATCCTTTATAAATCTTATAAAATACTAATACAATAATATATAAAAATATACTACTATTCATAAACCATTATATATGAAATCAAAAAAATATTTTATCTTTTTAATTTTAAAAATAATAATATAGTCATATTTAATTATTGATCAATATTTTGGGATTAATTGTTACTCTTATCTACGAGAGTAGTATTCAATAACTAATAATTCATTTAATTCTAATAATAAATCTTCACGCGAGCAATGATTTAAAATCTCACCTTCACTTTTAGCTGTATTAAATGATAAATGACTTGGTAATTCAGCTCTTTGACTTGTTTTTAGATTTTCACGGATTATTTTTTCTGAATTACTGTTTGATTTAATACCAATAACGTCACCAATACGGCATTGGAAGCTGGCAATATCAACAACTTGATTATTTACAGTAATGTGACCATGGTTAACAAGTTGGCGTGCATGTGCAATAGTAGTTCCAAAACCTAAATTAAAACAGATCGTGTCTAATCGCATTTCTAATAACTGTAATAATATTAAACCAGTTACACCTGTTCGTCTTCGTGCTTCTTTAATATAACGGTATAATTGACTTTCCGTTAAACCATAGTTAAATTTCAGTTTTTGTTTTTCTTCTAGACGAATACCGTACTCCGTTAATTTTTTTTTATTATCCCCATCACTTCGACCATGTTGACCGGGACGACTTTTTTTCTTTGATGTTTTCTGAGTTAAGCCTGGTAATACACCGAGTTTACGTGTAATGCGTAGTTTAGGACCTAAGTAACGTGACATAAATTTCTTAATTTTAAATTAGTCAATTTTTTCGTATTATTAATTAAAATTTTTTTAATTGGGCGAGCGACCGGACTTGAACCGGCGAATGGCGGGACCACAACCCACTGCCTTAACCACTTGGCCACGCCCGCCAAAATATATGTTTGTATAAGAACACATCCTAACAAAAAATAATTTGTAAGTCCACCCTCTAAAATTTAAAAAGCTAAACAAATTAGAATTTTCTATTCTCAAGACTGAAAAAATTGGATATGTTCAAATCAACAATAATAAATTAAATACTTTTTATTTAAAAGTGTAATATTTTTGCATTATTATTGGCTATAGCTTAACTGAATAAATAAAAAATTATTTAGATTTATGAATAAAATGTTATTTAATGATAAACATTTAAAAATTATATTACAATTAGAGTGTAATTTTTATCTTAAATGAATAGTAAGACTTTAAACAATAAATAGGTTAAAAATACTTTTTTATATTGACTGAGTTGAAACAAATTTTAGTTAGGGAAAATTTCAATAATAATCTTTTCTTTTTTGTTTATGAAATATGAAAAAAAAATAAACATTTTTGTGAATGGACAAAAGTATCAATGTTCAAAATCAATCACGCTTTTAAATTTATTAAGTTATCTTAACTATCAACCTTCTTTATTAGTAATAGAATATAATAAAATCATTTGTAATTCAAACGATTGGAAAAAAGTTTATCTTACAATGAATGATCAAATTGAGATTGTTACAATTGTAGGGGGTGGATAATTCTATAAATAATTATTTATAGAATTATTTTAATTTTACATACGAATAGTAATATTAAAGTTTTTTATTAAATTATTTTGAATATTTTTCATGACGTGTTCAATTTCTGTAGTCACTAAAGTTTTATTTGTCGATTGAAATGTTAGTTGAACACAAAGGCTTCTAATATTATGCCCTACTGATTCGTCTTCATAAACATCTAATAATTCTACATTGTTTAAAAATTCAGTACCCGAGCTATAAATAATTTTTTTGATTTTAAAAAATGAAATGGTTTCATCAATTAAAAAAGATAAATCTTTTACAATTTTAGGATATGTTGAATAATTTTTATAAAGACAAAGCCTATTAAATTTCACACTATTTTTTATTAGTTCAAAATTCAATTCAAATAAGTAAACATTTTCTTGAATCCCTAATTTATTTGCAAGCAACGGGTTGACTTGGCCAAAAACACCTAACTCTGTCCCATTTTTCAAATATAATTTTGCAGTACGATATGGATGTAAAATTTCTTGATAAATAGAAATATTTTGTGATTCCCAAAATATTTCTAAATTTAATTTTTTAAAAATTGTCTCAAGTTTTCCTTTTGCAATAAACCAATTTAATTCTGGTATTGATTTTTGTTTAGTTGACCAGTTTAGTGTTTTTGTTTGGCTTCCTAAAATTCCCCCAACAAATTCCATTTCCTTATATTCATTTAGATTATTCGTTTTAAATATGTGCCCATATTCAAAACCATTCAAATATTCATTTGAATTTTTTAAATTAGAACTTATAGTTTTTAATAAACCCAACAATAAACTTTGCCGTAATTGTGAACATTCTGTAAATAATGGATTAACAATATTTATTGTATTTTGCCAATTTTGATTTGTTAATGAATATTGAATTAATTCGGTCAAGCCTTCATTTAGAAAAGCGGTTGTTAATTGTTTTTTTAATTTGTATGTTAAATCTTCCTTCCCAATTTGAAAAACTTTGGGTAACAATGTTGTAAAATTATTAAAGCCATGTAAGCGGCCAATTTCTTCTATTAAGTCAATTTCTCTGCTAATATCATTAATTCGTGATTCGGTAATATGGACCAACCATGATTTTGATTTTTCTTCATAAGAAAAATCAAAATTTAATCGACTTAAATAATTAGAAATTTGTTTAGTATTAAGATAATTAACCGCTGTTTGTTTCTTATCTAAATTTTGATCAACAATAGGCCCTAAAATGCTATTAATATTTTTGAATTGAAGAAGGATTGCTGGTAATGTAACTTTTTCTCTACTACAAATTGTATGATATTCACAACATAAATCAGGGTTATTTGTTTTTAATAACATTAATAAACGTAAAAAAGCTTGTGTAAAACCACTAATCATTAAATCTTTTTCATAGCGTGCGGACCGTTCCGTTCTAGTTCCCAGTGATCTAGAAGTTTGGCGTATTTTTTTTGAATTAAAAATTGATGCTTCTATCAATATAGTTGAACTAGATTCTGTATATTTATATTCATCTGTCGGAATTATTCCACTTATCCCTAAAATTTCATTATTGGATGTAAGTGTAAGAATTTTATTATTTAAACAACAATTCTGATTATTAATTTTTACTTCTTGATTAGAGTTAGCATTTTCTAATTTCAATTCAAAACTAGAGTTTGAGCTAGAATTTTTTATTTTATTAAAATCATAAAACTCAAAAGGATATCCTGTTTCTAATACAATATAATTTTGATAATCTAATAAATTATTAACTGGAGTAACCCCACTACTTATTAATTTTTCTTGCAACCATTGTGGGGAATTTATATTTGTTATATTTTTTAGAGTTAAAGTTAGAAAAACTGAAAAATTATTAATTCTCGTATTGTTTTTACTTTCTAAAATTTTTTCTAAAATTTTTTCTTGTTCAAATCTACTGTGGTGATAAGGTGATTTTTGAACACTTTTATCCAGTAATGCCGCAATTTCTTTTCCTAAACCATATATCGATAAACTATCAGCACGATTTGCGGTTGCAGAAATATCTAATATTGTTGTTTGTTTATTAAAAACTGTTTGTTCAAAGACATCTTCAACTTCAAAACCTCCAAGTGTAAGTTTTTCAATTAGATAGTCTAAAGGGGTTTCACGAATATTTACTAATTCATCTACCCAATTTATTGATATACGCATATTTTTCTAATATAAATTTAAAAACTAAGTTTAATTTGCTTTTGTAAAGATTAAACCATTGGTTTCACTATAGCGTTCCATGAATCGCATAAATCGATCCCATGCTTCTGGATTTTTCATAATATAAATAGATTCAATAGCTTGAGGTTTACCATTAATAAACCGAGCATTTACATCACGTGTTTCTAACATACCTTCCTCATCGATTAAATACATTCCTGTAATTTCTCCTTCTTTTGCGGTATTTTTGTCTAATATATTTGGGTTCCTAAAACGAAAGGTAGCTGTTCCTGTGCTTCCATCACGCGATCGGGTTAACCGTACATCAGGAACTATTTTCTCATCTAACCCACGAATAAATTGTATTTTAGCTTCCATAATAGTATCCTTTTAAAAAATTTCCAACTTTAATAGTTATATCTTATTAACCAAACAATATTAGGTACCGTAACAGGTTTTTAACCATTTTGAAACTGGGGTGGCAGGATTCGAACCTACGAATGGCGGAGTCAAAGTCCACAGCCTTACCGCTTGGCGACACCCCAAATAAAGTAATACATTAAAAATAAAAGCTATTTTTGAATTGGGCAAGAAGGGATTCGAACCCCTGACACCGTAGTTCGTAGCCACGTGCTCTAGTCCACTGAGCTACAAGCCCAAACTGTATTACTATTAAACTATAGTAATAGTAAATAAGATTTTTCGTAAAGTGTTAAACAAAATAATATTTTGATAGAATTTGTAATCACTCTTGCATAATTCTTAGTATTTTGTCTAAACTCTTATAAAAATATTTAAATATCAATATTTCATTGAAAAATTAATTATGGCAAAAAAAATTTTATATCAAGATAATGCAAGAAAAGCTTTAGAACGCGGTATGGAAATTATGGTTGAAGCAGTTTCTGTTACTTTAGGTCCAAAAGGCAGAAATGTTGTTTTAGAAAAACCCTACGGCTCACCTCAAATTGTAAATGATGGTGTAACGATTGCAAAAGAAATTAAATTAGAAGATCATATTGAAAATACAGGGGTTTCCTTAATTAGACAAGCGGCTTCTAAAACAAATGATGTCGCAGGTGATGGAACGACGACAGCGACAGTTTTAGCGTATGCAATGGTTAAAGAAGGATTGAAAAATGTAGCCGCTGGGGCGAATCCAATTTCAATCAAATTAGGAATGGAAAAAGCCACACAATATTTAGTAACCCAAATTAATGAATTTGCCCAACCTGTAGAAGATTTACAATCGATTCAACAAGTAGCTGCTATTTCTGCAGGTAATGATGAGATTATTGGTAAATTAATTGCAGATGCATTATCAAAAGTTGGAAAAGAAGGTGTAATTTCATTAGAAGAAGGGAAAGGGATAACCACAGAATTAGAAATTACTGAAGGTATGAAATTAGAAAAAGGTTTTATTTCTCCTTATTTCATTACAAATACAGATAAAATGGAGGTTATTTATGAAAATCCATTAATTTTATTAACGGATAAGCGTATTACACTTATTCAACAAGATTTGTTACCTGTTCTAGAATTAGTTACAAAAACAAAACGTCCATTACTAATTATTGCTGATGATGTCGAAAAAGAAGCATTAGCAACTTTAATTTTAAATAAACTACGAGGAATTGTTAATGTTGTAGCAATTCGTGCACCTGGGTTTGGGGAACAACGAAAATTAATGGTGCAAGATATTGCTATCTTAACCAATGGAACAGTAATCACACAAGATGCTGGTTTATCATTAGAAAATGTGAACATAAACTTATTAGGACAAGCTCGCTCAATTGTTGTGACAAAAGATACAACAACTATTGTTGCTGAAGGGACGGAGGAACAGATTAAAATTCGTTGTGAACAATTACGAAAACAAATTAATACAACTGAAACCGGTTACGAAAAAGAAAAGTTGCAAGATCGTATCGCAAAATTATCTGGTGGTATCGCTGTTATTAAAGTTGGAGCTGTAACAGAAACAGAAATGCGTGATAAAAAATTGCGGCTAGAAGACGCCATTAATGCAACACGTGCAGCAGTTGAAGAAGGAATTGTACCAGGGGGTGGAGCTACACTAGCACATTTATCTGATAATTTAATAACTTGGGCAAAAAATAATTTAAAAGAAGACGAATTAGTTGGGGCTTTAATTTTATCACGTGCAATTGTTGCTCCATTACGCCGGATTGCTGAAAATGCGGGTATAAATGGTCCTGTAATTGTTGAACGAGTACAGGAAGAAGATTTTGAAATTGGTTATAATGCTGCGAAGAATAAATTTGAAAATATGTATGAAGCGGGTATTGTAGATCCAACTAAAGTAACACGTTCGGGCTTACAAAATGCTACTTCTATTGCAAGTATGATTTTAACAACAGAATGTATTATTGTAGATCAAGCAATTAAATAATAAATATTTCAAGTAATTCAGATTTTAGGTTGACGGTAAAAAATTTCTTTGTTAATATAGTTTTATATACCTGCCTAAATTATATTAACAATTGAATTTTTTATGTTAAAATTACGTCTTGCTCGAATAGGAAGAAAAAAACAACCCGTATATCGTTTAGTAGTAATGCCTAGTACAAGTAGACGTAACGGTCGCCCCGTAGCTAGTTTAGGATACTATAATCCAATTACAAAGCAAGCTCAATTTAATATTGACCAAATTAAGTATTGGTTGAAAAACGGTGTAAAACCTACTGAAACAGTAGCTAATTTATTAAAAAAAATTGAAAAAAAGTAAAGATTTATCACTAATTTTTTATAACTCTTTACTTTTTAACTTTGATCAAATACAATAACTTCATTACAATTTTAAATAAAACATTATGGCAGTTCCAAAAAAGCGAACATCAAAAGCAAAAAAAAACTCACGTAAGGCTACATGGAAACGAAAAGCAGATAAAGCAGCTAAAAAAGCATTTTCATTAGCAAATTCAGTTTTAAAAGGAAATAATACAACTTTTATTTACGAATTAGTCGAAGAAGAGTAATGTTTTAAAATATTTTACTTAATTCTAGTTTAATACAAAAAATCTGAAGATAGATTAAGTTTTACTTTGATTTCAACTAATTAAATTAGAAAAGGGGATGTGGCGGAATTGGTAGACGCACCAGATTTAGGTTCTGGCGACTTTGTTGTGAGAGTTCGAGTCTCTCCATCCCTAATTTTATTTGGTTACAACAATTCTTTAACTTGTAAAATTAAATTTTATTATTATCAATTTATTAAAAATTATAATTATCTACTATAATATTAGTAGATAATTATAATTTTTAATAAATTGTTATTATCTATATTAATAACGAAAACTATATATTCAATTAAAAAACGGCTACTATAATGTCACATTTTACAACTGTCACAACACAATTAAAGAATTTTTCATATTTACAAAAAGCAGTAAACAATTTACAAATTAATTCTACAAAAAAACAGCCTATTATAATTGGTTCAAATAAAACTGAAATTAATCAACCCTCAACACTTATGGTTTCAAACTTAACAGCAACTCCAATTGGTTTCAAACTTGGAAAAAATAATAAATACTTATTTATGGTGGATAATCAATTGTGGAACCATTCTGTACCTGTTGAAGTTTTTTTAGATAAGCTTATTCAACAGTATGCTAGTGAAACGGTTATCGGCGAAAGTAAAAAGCAAGGGTTTGAATTAAAAGAACAAGTCCAAAACTTAGATGGGTCAACAACAATCACCATGGAACAATGGGCTTACTAATGCTATTTAACTATTTTGTTTGGTTTTATAAACAATTTTGAAAATCAAACAGAGTAGTTAATTTTAATCAAGAAAAAGTCATAAGTAAAAATATACTATTAATTTTTATTTTTTAAAATTTATTACATATTTAAATGAATTCATTCATTAGGAGAAATCTGAGCTACGACAATAACGAAAATGGGAGTAATAAATGCTAAAGCGGTGTAAATACGAATAATTAACAATGCTAAAGTAAATTGTATTATGATAGTAAATACCTAATTAGGTATGTTTTAAAAAGATAAAATAGTTGGATCTTGAAAATAAACTATTAATTATTATAGTAGAATAGAAGCATGTATATTTGGTAAGAAAATTTACAGTAATGTAAATATTTATCGAGGTAATGGTATTAAATTATTTGGTGAGAAGAATAAGTTTTCTTGGAAAAAATCATTCTTATATACAAGTTTAAGGTAGAAATAGATTTCTTCAATGTTTGAAAAAGCAAATGAATAGGAGACTATAAATATAGAATCAATTATAAATTATAATTCTATTTGGTAAATCAATAGAAGTATATGTATTAAAATTATGTTGTAGAATTCTTAATACATATGTTAGTAAAAATCAGCCTACTAAACTATTATTCATGATCAAGGTCATAAATAATAGTTACATATAAATGTCAAGGCGTGATTTATACTACAACACATGTTCGTTTTTGATTACATTAATGAAATCATTATGACTATTAATATCTATAAATAAATAGACTATGTGGGAGGGATATTTATTATAAATGAATAAGTAATTCTGTATTTATAATTATTTAGATAATTTCTGAACAAATAGTTTTGTGATGAAAAATTAAAATATTATTATTCTACTTGTTTTTATTATTAATAAATAAATATTTGTAATGAAAACTTTAATTAAGTTAATTTTTATTTAAAACTGCAAAACGTAAAACATTTTCATCAAATTTTAATTTTTTTGAGAAAATATCAATCGCATTGGTCAAACTACCAAAATTAATTTGAATATAGTTTCCACGTTTTGAATTATTAATTGTGTAAGCTAATTCACGCTTTCCGCGTGAAATTACGGCAATTTCTGATGCTTTTAAATTTTGTAATTTTTTTGCATATTTAAATGCCCATGTTTTAAGTTCAGTTTCTGTAAATTCTTCTCTTAAAAGAATCATCATTTCATATTGTGTATTTTTTACCATAATGGGGAATCGTTATATAATGGTTAAGTTAAATTTATACTAGTATGAAATTATGAAGACTGTCAATTTTTAACCCTTTTTTGATTTTTAGAATGTAGATGAATAAAAAATTAAAAATAAACTCACAATTAATTCTTAAACTCATTATACTATTCAATAGTATTAGCAAATTATTATAATTTATAAACGACTGAGGAGATTTTATGGATTGGAATATCGTTCAAAATTTTTCATCTAATATTGTTTTTGGGATCTTACTTTTTACATTAATTATTTACTGGGTAAGTTTATTTGTTCCAAGCTGGAATAAAACACTAACTCTAATTGGAAAAATAAGTTCTAGTATAGCAAACCTAATCTTATGTTTTATCTTAGCATCACGTTGGATTGTTGCTGGTTATTTTCCGTTAAGTAACCTATATGAATCACTTTTATTTTTAACATGGACGTTATTAACTGTTTATTTATATATTGAGTTTAAAACCAATAGTAAATTAATTGGTGCAACGTTAATACCCGTTGCATTACTAGTAAATGGGTTTGCAAATTTGAAATTACCAATTGAAATGCAAAAAGCTAGTCCGTTGGTACCTGCTTTACAATCAAATTGGTTAATGATGCACGTAAGTATGATGATGTTAAGTTATGGTACTTTAATTATTGGATCTTTATTGTCCTTTTTATTTTTAGTTATTTCAAAAGGAAAAGATATTAAATTAAAACCAGTAAATAATTCTTATATGGCATTTTCAAGTCTTATAAATTTATACCTTGACGATAAAAACTTAGCTAATCAAGATAGAAATGATATTAACCTTGGAAAACAAAAATTATTATATAGTTTAGATAATTGGAGTTATCGCATAATTGGATTGGGATTTCCTTTTTTAACTATTGGAATAATTGCTGGTGGAGTTTGGGCGAATGAAGCATGGGGTTCATATTGGAGCTGGGATCCAAAAGAAACATGGGCGTTAATTACCTGGATTGTTTTTGCAAGTTATCTTCATGCACGCTTAACAAAAGGATGGGAAGGTCGAAAAACGGCGCTTTTAGGTTCTTTAGGTTTTCTTGTGATTTGGGTATGTTATCTGGGTGTAAATTTCTTAGGAAAAGGTTTACATAGTTATGGTTGGTTGTCATAAGAAGTTGAATTTTTTCAAACAGTTAAACAATTTGAATCTAAACGCTAACATTAATTATTCTTCTGTCTTATAATTTAAGATAACTAGTTTATAACTTGGGAAGATTTTAAATTATAAAAATGTTATTATGACAGCAACTTTAGAAAGACGCGAAGGCGTTTCATTATGGGAGCGCTTCTGCGCTTGGATTACAAGTACTGAAAACCGTTTATACATCGGTTGGTTTGGTTGTTTAATGTTCCCTACATTATTAACAGCTA
>Ga0208796_1000010_pt1 | contig 58444 bp, 72 predicted proteins | sample ColrivemetaGS725_FD_187604 | JGI IMG/M metagenome (GOLD analysis project Ga0208796, IMG submission 187604) | Estuarine microbial communities from the Columbia River estuary - Flood tide ETM metaG S.725 (SPAdes) (version 2) | ecosystem: Environmental > Aquatic > Marine > Intertidal zone > Estuary... | reverse complement strand
GCCCTTTGTGTATTGTTGTATAAAACAAAAATAAAGGGGGTGCAAAGATAAAACGAGCAAAGCAAAGCGGCAAAGCAAAGCGTAAAAGGGCTACAGGGCTACAGGGGTTACAGGGCTACAGGGCTACAGGGGTTACAGGTCAAAAAGCTAAAAAAATGCAACGAAAACAGAAAATAATCAACCCCCCCTATCAAAAATAAAGTGGCTTTAAGATGAGCTATGTTGTGCGTATAATATAATATTACCCAAACACTATATATATACGATTAGTCAAATTTTTTTTGTATATTTGCTACATGGAAGGAGTTGTCATTGAAATACAAGAAAGACTATCGGTAGGATTTGCATTAGGTTGGGGATACTACGTAGCAATTGAGGAGTACCCTTATGATGAATTAGTAATTTATCTAGGTATAATAAGTATAAACATTAAATGGCAACAATATGGATATTAAAAAACCAATCATGAAGGAATATATGTCAAGTCGTAACAAGCATGAGCTTGACGGTCATGGGCAGTATTATGAAATGGGCATTAAAAAATTAGCAAGTTTTAAAAAAGCTAAACATCGTGCTAAGAAGATTAATATGATAGCAGAAGGCATTGAACTTGCAGAAGCTAAAAAAGATTTTTACAGTATTTACAGATAACTTTCTTCCCAATAGTTAATTTGTGTTTCAGAAAAGAGAGGATCATTTATTTGTTTCCTCTTTTTTTGTGCTTATATGTTGATTTAATGCTGACCAATGTTGTTTTTAAAATAAAACGGTCATAGTTTAATTCATTGATTTACAGTTACTTTTATATCTATTTATATTAATATGTTAATTATGTTGATTTTTATAGTATTTATAGAGATAGTAAAAAGTATATATTATAGTTTTCGCTATATATATATATAGAGACATAAAACAAGCATTTGTATAATGTTAAAATAGTTGTATATTTGCTTTAAATTAAATCAATTAAAATATGAATCCAAAAGAACTAGCATTTGAGCAAGAGGGAAGAGATAAATTGCTTAATGGAATAACTAAAATTTCAAAAGCGGTAAAAAGTACTTTAGGTCCTTTAGGTAGGACTGTACTTATTGAGTCTCCTAACCATACACATGGCATAACGGTTACTAAAGACGGAGTAACGGTTGCAAAATCAATAGACTTAGAAGACCCAGTCGAGAACCTGGCTGTGCGTATGATGAAAGAGGCGGCTGAAAGAACAGCGACCTCAGCAGGGGACGGAACAACTACCGCTATTGTTTTAACTGAATCTCTTGTAAAAGAGGGAATGCAGTTATTAAAAAGAGAGGACAACGTAAACACGACTCAATTAATTAGGGATATAAATAAATTATCTGAAAAGGTTATTGAGACACTTGACAAGACTTCAAAGAAAGTTACAGGAAAGACTCTTAAGGATGTTGCTACTATTTCAGCTAACAATGATCCAGATATCGGTAAGATGATTTCATCTGCTTATAAGGATTTGGGAAAAGACGGAGTTTTAACTGTTGAGAACAGCAAGACTGAGCAGACTTACTACGACATTACTAAAGGTATTAAGATTGATAGAGGTTATACTTCAAAGTTATTTGTAAACAACCACAGAAACGATGAATGTATATTAGATGATGTAGAGATTTTGATTACCGACATGGAGATTACAAACATTCTTCAAATTGAATCAATATTAAAACCTGTTATAAACAATAACAAGAAACTATTGATTATAGGTAACTGCGCTCAAAACGTAGTAAACACTCTTGCTGCCAATGTAGTTCAGAATAATTTGAAGCTATGTAATATTATCCCACCATCATTTGGATATAAGACAAATGAATTACTTTCAGACATAGCTCTTTCTACAGGAGCAAAATATTTCAGCGAATCACAAGGTGATAACTTAGGAAGTCTAACAATGGAAGACTTAGGTCATGCGAACAAGATTATTATTGGAAATTCATCTAGTGTTATTCTAAAAGAAGGCTCTGACAATTCAGAGACATCAAAGAGAATACAAGAACTTAAGACTCAAAGGGAAAATAATAAGAACAAAAACGAAAGAGACTTCATAAGTAATCGTATTGCTTTGTTGTCAGGTGGAGTTGGAGTCATTTATGTAGGAGGAAACTCTGATATTGAACAAAAAGAAAAATTTGATAGAGTAGAAGACGCAGTTTGCGCTGTTCGTTCTGCAGTTGAAGAAGGAATTCTTCCTGGTGGAGGCTTGGCTTTGTTAAGATGTGCAGAATCATTAGGAGAAGGATGGGCTGAAGATATTTTATATGGAGCTTTAATTGCGCCTTTAGAGCAGATATTAATTAATGCAGGTGAAAATGTAAAAGAAGTAAGAGATATTATTTGCGAGTGTGCAGGTGTTCCTTATAATCATGGATATGATGTTAAGAATAAAAAGTATGGAGATATGTACGCAATGGGAATCATAGATCCTGCTAAAGTCACTAAGAATGCACTAAGAAACGCAGTAAGTGTCGCTACAACGATATTAAGTACTAATGCGATTGTAACAATGAAAAGAAATTAAACTTAAATAAAAATGAAAGCAGTAGGTAAGTACATTGTTATTACAGAAGTTCAATCAGAACAAAAAACACAGTCAGGAATATTACTAACGTCAGACGATAGCAACCAGCTAAGATACAAAAAAGGTTTGATAAAGATTCCAGGGACTGATGTTGAGGTTGTAAATGAAGGTGACTTCATTTATTACGATAAGAATGCAGGTCACAAGATGATGTTAGAAGATGAGGTAGTAACTATAATATCTGAAAGAGATATAGTTGTAGTTCTATAGTTTCATTTCTTTATTCATTTTTTTTATAATCTTTCTGTATACTTTTTTGCTATAATCAGCATCTAAATTAAAAATGGGGTTAGTTCTTTCGTGTTCTGACACCATTTCTTTTTTATTTAGCTTTTTATAAATCGAAGCGCATAAGCGCTTCCCACTAAATCCAAGTTCATATAAAGTAGACTCCCTGCCTTTTCGTTTTCTCCATACGATTATCCATTTTTCTCTTAGCAAGTTTTCAAATCTCCTTTTGTCCCAGGACATTATTTCATTATACTCTTCAAATTGTTTTCTTGTAAAGTATCCTTCGCTATATAAGAATAGCATCATCTCTATTTCAGATGTAGAGAGGTTATATTTGGACCTAGCCCATTGTCTTACAACTTTCCAGTATTTCAGGTAGTCGTTTTGTGGCGAAAATTTCATTAGATTAAATTTGTATCTTTGCAAAGATAACTTTTTTATTATGGCATTAAGCAGAACTGCTAAATTTTATAGAGATAACCCTGAAGCACGCAAGAAACATCGTAAATATCAGGCTAAATATAACAAAACACGTAAGTCTATTAAGCAAAGAGTTGATGATAATAGAAAAAATCGTCAATTTGGAACATATGGGAACTACGATGGACTAGATGTGTCCCATAAAAACGGTAAAGTTGTATTGGAAAAGGCCTCTAAGAATAGAGGAAGTAAAAGTAATACAGCAGGAGACAGAAGAGCTAGAGGTAAAAAAGGAGCAGGAAGAAGAAACAAAGGTAATACTGGGGGTAAATAAAAACTAAAAAATAAAATTATGGGTTGCGAATCAATAAAAGATGCAAATAAAAGAAAAAAATGTGAAGAAGCTAATAAGCTACTAAAAAAACATGTGACTAAAGAAAAAGATTCAAGTAATTTCAATAATAAAAACTTTGAAAAGCTTTCTCATCAAAGAGCAAAACGAGAATCATTAAACCCAACGCCTCCAGCGTTAAAGGAAAATAAATAATGGGATTAGGATCAGGAATAGGAAATGGCATACCATTTCAAGACAAAAGAAATGAAGACATACCAGAACTATGCTTTATAATAACGGAGCTTGATGAGTTCTGTGAACAAGAAACAGTAATTGGAGATAGTAGAATGCTACCAGAACTCTGCGAATAATATATAAAAAAACAAAAAAATGGCAAATTTAAAATTTTCACAATTTCAATTAAGAACAAACCAATCGCAAGTGGAGGCTTTAGTTGGATACGATGGTATTGATAATATACAGATAGACCCCAACTTAGTTGGAACTAAATATGATTTAACAGGAGCAGAAACTGATACCAATGAATTTACTGTTACCTTAACTGGAAGTGATTCTACAGCTGACAATGTTGTTTTCATTGGCGATTCAGGTATTCAACTAAATCAAGGGGTTGGTAATGAGGTTATTATAGAAAGAAAGCAAGGAGCTTTATTGTCTGTAGTTGGAATTTGGAAGAATTTATTTGGAGGATCTCCTGGAATATTTGGAGATACATTAGAGTTTGCAGCATCAGCTTCGCCTGTAGCGGCAAATAGTTCTGTATTTCAAATGCCATTTGATGGTAAGCTCATAAAAGCTCAAATGAAATGGATACATGCAACACCTGTTGATATTCCATTAGCAAATAGTACATGGGATGTAAATGTGTATTCTATGACAAACACTACACTTTCTACAACAGAGACGTCTAGTTATCAATTATTAGCGCCATTACCTACTTTATCTTTATCGGCTTCTGATACTGGCACTTTCCCAACTAAGAAATGGGACGGAATTATAAATATAGCAGCAGGAGAAATTATAAATATTAGTGGAGTAGAAAACGGAGCGATAGGAACAGATGACGCAGAAATGGAGTTGTGTTTAATTTTTGAAATAGATTTATAATTATGGCAAAGAAGGTTAAGAAAAAAGGAAATAAAATTTGTGCAGCAGGAATATCTTGGGCAAAAAGAACCTTTGACAAATATCCTTCTGCGTATGCTAATATGGCTGCAAGTAAATATTGTAAAGATCCTAACTACGGTAAAGGAAAAAAGAATAAGTAATGGGAGAGCTTGCTAAATGGAGAAATGAAAAGTGGGTGCGTATAGGAACGGATGGTTCTATAATGGGCGCATGCGGTACTAGCAAGAACAAGAAAAACCCAGACAGGTGTTTACCTTTGGCTAAAGCTAAGAGTTTAAGTAAAGCAGAAAGGGCTAAGACGGCAAGAAAAAAGAAAGCATCAGGCGGTAAAAAACAATTTGTGTCAAATACAAAAAAAGCAAAAGTAACTAAAAAATATACAAAATAATTATGAAAACAGTAAACCACAAAACTAGTAGTCAAAAATCTAACGAAGAAAAAAATTTCTCTAATAGATCTCTAAAAAGATTATCTAAATTAGAATCAAAAAGTGACTCTTTAGAAAAAGAATATAGATCGCAAGACAGAGACACAGGTTTTACACCTGATAGAAAACAAATAAAAAGCCTTAAGAAACTAGTTAGAGTTGCAAACAGGACAAATAGAATAGCTGAAAAGCAAAAAGCAAAAGGACGAACTAATCTAGAATGGCAATGAAAAAATCATTAAAACCTTATTTTACAGCAGCAAAGAAAAGCGGAGTTAATCCTGAAAAAAATGGATTACCTTCTGAAAAAACTATTAAAAATAGTGCATATTCAAAGTGCGGTAAAAAATAATGAAATGGCAGATAAGAAAAAGATGGCTTGTAATAAGCCTACTGCTTCTGATAGAGCAGGTAAAAAGAAAATGGTTAAAGGCTGTGAAGGTGGAAAAGAAAAACTTATTCACTTTGGAGCAAAAGGATATGGACATAATTATTCAGCAGCTGCACGAAAGAGCTTCAAGGCACGTCATAAATGTGGAACAGCAAAATCAAAGTTAACTGCAAGATACTGGGCGTGTAAAAACCTATGGGCTGGGAAGGGTGGTTCAACAAAGTCTAGTCCTAAAACTAGACAAGGAAAATATTAGTATATTTGTAGAATAAATTTTAAGTTATGAGTTGTAAAGGATTAATCGGAGATGCATTAAAAAAATGTTTAAAGGGTAAAAAAAATTTTCAAGAAAAAATTGATAAGGGTTTGGCTAAGTATCAAAAAAGTAATACTCATCCAAATTTGACAAATGTACCTTCTTATGATACTATCAACATAAAGAATGTAGCTATTGATAAAATACTTAAAAACAAGAAAAAATAAAAATGGGTAAAGCTTTTATAAAATTAGGTTTATGGATACAAAAAGTTTGGTGCAAATTTCAATGCAGTTGGAACAATTTGTTAAAATCTATAAGTTTTAAAGAAATTCAAGAATGTTCTTATAAGGTTTGTTCTTGTTCTCATAAAAAAGAAGACGTAAAATGAAATCAAAAGGATTCGGAGATACTGTGGAAAAAGTAGCTAAAGCAGTTGGAGCAGACAAAGTAGCTAAAGTATATGAAAAAGTAACAGGAAAACCTTGTGGCTGTTCTAAAAGAAAAGACAGTTTAAACAGAAATTTCCCTTATAACAAATAAAAAATGGCTTATCAAAAATTACAAGCAGGTAGAGCTGCGCTGGTTACTCCAAGTGACACTGATTTAATTCCCAGTGTATCAGGAGGAACAAACAATGGATGTGCTTTATATATAGGCACACCTGGAAATGTTAGAGTAAAAACCGTAGGAGGTGACGATGTTATCTTCACAGGTGTTTATGCAGGACAATTTTTTCCAGTAAATGTCTTGCAGGTATTTGCATCAGGAACTACCGCAGGAGAAATTGTAGCATTATGGTAGGGTATACGCAAAATAACAGTGCATTATTAGACTTAGAAGTGAATTACGTACTTATAAGAGAATAATGACTATGCAAGATGCTAAAATATACGCTATAAATTTTCTAAGTCTAGCTGTGTCATTCACTCATATTGAAATGGCTTTAAAATTAATTCTATTAACAGCTTCTATAGTGTATACGGCTCAAAGAATATGGATTAATTATAATGAAAAGAAAAATAAATAAAATAATCATTCATTGCTCGGCAACTCCTCCTTCAATGGATGTGGATGCAAATACAATTGATGAATGGCATAAAGAAAGAGGGTGGTCAGGTATTGGCTACCATTTTTTTATTAAAAGAGATGGTCAAATAGAAATTGGCCGTCCATTAGAAATACAAGGAGCTCATACAAGTGGACATAACAAGAACTCTATAGGTGTTTGTTATGCAGGTGGCGTAGACTCTAAAATGTGTCCAGAAGACAATAGAACAAGTGAGCAGATAGCAAGTTTTCTTTTGCTACTTAGATTTCTTAAAAATACATTCCCTAAAGCTATTATACATGGTCATAGGGATTTTTCAACCAAAGCTTGTCCAAGTTTTGACGCAACTAAAGAATATAAAGGATTATGAAAAAACTATTTGCATGGTTATCAGGAAATGTTATAAAAGAAATTGGGGACGTTATTGATAAGCTTACTACTACTGAAGAAGAAAAGCTTATAATAAAAAAACAAGTTCAAAAAATATTAGAAGACGCAGACAGCAAAGCGCAAGAGCAAGTGACTGAGCGTTGGAAGTTCGACATGCAGAGCGATTCTTTTTTGTCAAAGAATATACGCCCTATGGTTTTAATCTATTTAACCGTAATTTTTACAGCTTTATGTTTTACTGACGGTAACATAGGTGAGTTTAAAATATCTAAGGAGTATATACCTATTTTTCAAACACTTCTTGTAACTACTTATGGCGCTTATTTTGTAGGTAGAACATGGGAAAAAACCAAACAAAAAGATAAATAATAATTGATTACCTTTGCCTTATAAACTTAAATAAAAAATAATGAAAAATTTAGAAACGAAAGAATTACAAAACTTGCAAGAATTAAACTCAAATTTTGTAAAACTTAAAACCCAATTGGGAGATTTGGAACTTCAAAAACAATTAGTAATTGAACAAGTTTCTTTTATTAAAAGTGATTTTGCAGATTTAGAAAAAAACTTAATAAAAAAATACGGTGAAAACTCTGTGATTAATTTACAATCAGGAGAAATTACCGAAAAAGAACCAGAAAAATAAAAAAAAATGGCAAAAATTAGCAATACTTTATCGTACCCCAATCAATCACCAATTGAAGGTGCGGATTATTTAATAGGAACTGCTGCTAACTCAACACCAATTGATAGGCAGACAAAAACTTTTACCCTACAAGGTATTGCTGAATTTGTTATTGACGAGGCCTTTGATGGTTGTTCTTATAGGCTTCCTATATTTACAGCTCCAACATCAGGAGAGGAATCTTTTAAGTTAGTTAATTCTTTATTTTATCAAGATACAGCTACTACAGATTCAAAAGATCCATGTGAAACTCCTGCAGGATCAATAGTTTATTTAGATGACGGAAGCGGAATAGGTAGCTTAATTGTTGCTGAAAATGTAACTATTGGAAAACAAACAATTGCAAATGGATTAGTAAATGTAAACGGAGGAATTTATTTTGCCTCTGAAGTTTATGATAATAATAACACCGTAGGTACAGGAGAGCAAGTTTTAGTTTCTCAAACCGATGGTACTGTCGAATGGCAGAACTATCAAGGTTCTGGACTAGAATTTCAAGGAGCATGGAATGCTGACACAAATATACCTGACTTACAGGCTATATCTTTAATACCTGCCAACACTGGAAAGTATTGGATAGTTTCTGTTGAAGGAACAACTCCTTTAAACACACAGGGTGGTGGAACAATTACTGATTGGGAGATTGGAGATTGGGCTATTATTTCTGAAGACTTAAACAATAATATATTTTGGGATAAGATTGATAACTCTTCTGTACTAACAGGTCAGGGGACTCCAGGAAACTTAGCTATATGGACAACAGATAGTGAGTTGGGAGATGCTCCAGTAAAACTAGGAGCAGGAAATGTATCTTTAATATTCAACAACTCTAGTACAGCTGATGGAGATTACTCTAATGCTTTAGGGGATAATTCAATTGCTAATGGAACAGCTAGTATTGCCGTAGGAACAAACTCTCAGACTGATGGAAATAATTCTATTTCAGTAGGTTTAAGCACATCTGCAATTGGAAATGGCTCTGTAGCCATGGGACTTAATTCAACCGCAACAGGAGATGGTTCTGTAGCAATGGGAGGTGGTGCGTCAACTATTGGAAGCCGTTCCGTAGCGATGGGAGGTAACGCATTTGCTTCTGGAGCGTATTCTATTTCACTTGGACTTAATACAAGTGCCCAAGGAGATGCATCTGTGGCTTTAGGACAAGGCACACAGGCAACTGACGATAACGCAACCGCAATAGGTCTTCTTACTACTGCAGATGCTCCAGGCGCATTTTCCCTTGGAACTCAAACAAACGCACTAAAAACTAATTCTTTAGCAGGAGGTGATGGCTCTCTTTCTGACGGTCTTGCTGCTTTTTCTTTTGGAGGTCAGACACAGGCTGAAGCCGATTTTTCAGTAGCAATGGGAATTTTAACAAAAGCAAGTGGAAATGCTTCTGTAGCCCTCGGAAATGGTACAGACGCAAGTGGAGATACTTCTACGGCAATGGGAAGTCAAACTGAAGCAAGTGGAGTTTCTTCAACTGCAATAGGAAATGACACAAGAGCAGATGGAGATAATTCTACTGCAATGGGAGATAGCTCAGTAGCAAGTGGAAAGACTTCAACTGCAATTGGTTTCCAAACTGAAGCAAGTGGAGATTATTCTACAGCAATGGGAGAAAACACAGAAGCAAGTGGAGATAGGTCTACAGCAATGGGATGGAACACAGAAGCAAGTGGAAATGTTTCTACATCAATGGGATATGGTACAGAAGCAAGTGGAGTTTCTTCAACTGCAATGGGACAAAACACAGAAGCAAGTGGTAGTTACTCTACAACAATGGGTTTCCAAACTGAAGCTTCAGGAGATGGTTCTGTAGCAATGGGAGCAAACACAACAGCAAGTGGTAATTACTCTACAGCATTAAATAATACAACAGAAGCAAGTGGTTCTGCATCTTTTGCATCAGGACTTGCAACAGAAGCAAGTGGGCAATCTTCTACAGCAATGGGAAGTCAAACAACAGCTAGTGGTAATCAATCTACAGCGATTGGTAATCAATCTACAGCAAGTGGAATTGATTCATCCTCATTTGGTAAAGGAAATATATCATCAGGACTTCGCTCAGTAACAATTGGTAGTAGTCAAGAAGCATCTGCTCAAGACTCTATATCTATAGGGGGGCAACCAAATACAGCTTCAGGGATACAATCAGTATCTATTGGAACAGGAAACGAAGCTTCAGGAGTTTTAAGTCATATAATTGGGGCAGGAAACCTTGCAGAAGGAAATCTGTCAACGTTAATTGGACATAATAATACAGCGTTTTTATCTTCTGAAAATTCAACAGCTATTGGATTTGAGAACTCATTAACAGGAATGATTTCTTACGCATTCGGTTCTGGACTAGAGGTTACAGACTTTAGACAAACAGTACTAGGTTCTTTCAATTCAGTTGTAGGTCCAGGAAGTGTAGACTCATGGAATACAACAGACAACTTATTTATAATAGGAAACGGAACAGGGATTGTGTCTACATCCAACGCTTTAGAACTTAGAAAAGACGGAGAGCTTAAGCTAAACACATATGGTTCTGGTCAGGTATCAGGTACTGCAACTTATAATTTATCTGTTGATGCTAACGGAAGGGTTATTGAAACTCCTGACGTAGTTACTCCAACATTTATAATGACTGGTTTAATAAATAACCTAGGAAGTCAGACTCAAGGATATGACTTTATGGAGTGGACATCTAATGTTACTGCACCTACTCAAATTCCTTTATGGAGAACACCATTGCCACTTAAGTTAAAACTTGTTACTTGGGTATGGATGGGAAGTTCTCCTTTAAACATTATTGCTGGAGACAGTATAAGCTTTACTATTGGAACAATACCAGATGGATTGTCAGCTACTATAGGTAATTACACACCAGTATCTACAACTGGACAAAACATATTTACACTAGACGGATTTGATTCTGGCACATACGCCTGCGGTCAAGCAGATGTTTCATCATTCGGAATTACAATTGACCAGTTTTCAAATACTGCTGTAGTAGGAGCAGAGTCAGGGGTTGTAGGACCAAATGATGGTGAGCTTGCGATTTGTTTATATTTTGAGGAATCAATAGCAGGTGCTAATAGCACAATGACATACAATATTGAAAATAATATTATTGGCCCAGCTGCAGGATACACTATTACAGGAGACTTAGATGGTGCAACTGATACAGGAATGGGAGGCGTTTCTCCTTATAGCTTTGCTACTGGACTTCAATTAAATCCAGGATACAGCTTAATTAGCCCATTCACATCTACTAACCCAAGCGGAATAATACCTGCTGGAGGAGGTATAGCTAACGGAGTCTTAACTGGAGAAATTCAGCAAGACCAAGGGCCAGGTGAAACTACAGTTTGTGATTTTGTATTTACTGATGAAAATTCAACTATAACCGATACAATATCAGGTGGGACTATTCCTATTGCTACAAATGCTGCTGAATTCTATGCTCAGCATAACGCTGGACTTCCAGTAGCTGCATACTGGGACTTTGATTCTAATAACAGCGAAAGAGGTCTTTTATATAATCAATTTGCAGCAAGACAAATACAGCCACCAACAGGATTTAGACGTCCGACTTCGCCAGAGTGGACCTTAATATCAAACAACCCATGTAATGATAGTTCTCCTAATCAAAATAGATATGGTTCTAACCCAGGAAATTGGGCTGGATTAACCGATACAACCGAATTAGGAGATGCTGATTTCAACCTTAATGGATATGGGGGTGTCACGTTAGCATCTAATCAAGTTTTCTTCGTTGAAGATACAGCTAGAGAATACATCTGGACAAGCACTATATCACAATCAGGAAACTGGGATATTCTAAGATATTGGTCTGTTGGTGCAGTAGACCCTTTCCTACTTTCAGGTTTTGACGGTTCTAATGGTGCACAACGTGCTGCGTACATTAGATTTCTTAAAGACGTATAAAAATATAAATAAAATTAAATATAATGGATATAAGAAAAATATCAGTTGGCGCTGATTATAAATCCAGCGCCATGCACTACATAGTAAATCAGGAAATTTTTAACGGAAATTATTATATTCATTTAATAAAGCATATAAGCGAAAGCAACTCTATAAAAGTTTGGATTGAAAATAAACAAGGAGAAATATTTCTTTGGAAAGAATTCAATTCTAATATGCCAGTATCAATTGAATATAATATAAATTTTGAATGAAATCACCTTTTTACTTCATTGTAAAACCTTGCAATGGAAAAAGGTATGATAATACAAAAAAAATTGGAGATGTTGATTTTATAGTAAGCAACTCCAAAGAAGATCATACCGTTTCCAATAGGTACGCAATTGTACAACAAACCCCTATAAATTACAAGGGTAATATTAAACCAGGAGATACCTTGCTGGTTCATCATAATGTTTTTAAATATTATAATGACATGAAAGGAAAAGAAAGAAGCGGTAAAAGTTTCTTTCAAGATGACTTGTTTTTTATTGATTACGATCAGTTTTATATGTATAAACAGAATGATGAATGGTTTTGTCATTCTAAATATTGCATGATAAAGCCTATTTCTAAAAAAAATCATTATCTTAAGACCCACCAAGAAGAAGAACCATTAATGGGTTTAGTTAAGTATCCTAATGAATACTTAATTAGTAAAGGTATTATTAAAGGAACTGTTGTTTATTTCCAACCAGACAGTGAATATGAGTATACTATAGATGGTGAAAAACTTTATCGAATGTTTGATAAAAACATAACAATGACTTTATGAATGTAAGCTTATATGAAAATGTAATAAAAGATATTGATAGTTATGTTTGTGATGTAATTAACAAAGGTTTTGAAGACATTCAAATTGGTGAAGATTTATTTAAAAATGTTAGACAAAGAGGTGAAGATGAGTTGGTTCGTTTTCTTTTGGAAAAATACCCTAATTTTTATTCATCTTTAAATTTTGTAAGAAAATCTCCAGAACATCAAATAGAACCTAATTTTATTCATACAGATGAAATGATGGGTGATTTGACTGCAATTCTTTATTTAAATTATAATCCACCAAAAGAAGATGGAACTACTTTATATTATAAAGGAGAAAAAAGTTGTATATTAAAATCAAAACTAAATAGGTTAATTGTTTTTCCTTCTCATTTAGAACATTCAAGAAATATTTTTGAAAATTTTGGTGATGAAGATAATGAATCAAGATTAATACATGTTTGTTTTTTAAAAAAAAATACTGCCTATGAACAATATTGAATTAAAATTAGAAATAATTAAGGCAGGTAAAAAAGCTGTTCAAGAGCTTATAAAAGTTGCTAATGAAGGTATTTTAAAAAAAGACCTTGATGGATTGTCTCCTGATATTGCAGCTGATAGATTAAAAAATGCAGCAGCATCTAAGAAGTTAGCTATATTTGATGCGTTTGAAATTTTAAGCAAAATTGAAGAAGAAAACAATATGATAGACAAAAGTAATGTAGAAACAAAAGCAGCATCATTTAAAGGTTTTGCTGAAGGTAGATCAAAATAATGTACGAACAAACTTTATATAAAATACTAAATAACATTGTTCCTGAAAAGGTTCTAAAATCCAATAATAAAAAAAGATTGTGGGATTATGGGTATAATAAAGAATATGATATTGTTGTTATATCCAAAAGTGGTATGATTGGTGATATATATGAAATACAAAATTTAAAAATAGCTTTACCAAAAGAAGAAGATGTTTATAAATTTAAAAAAAATTACTGGGGTAAATTAGATTATCCAAAAGAATTAAGTAAAATTAAAAATGTATTTGATTGGGACAAACATCCAGATAACTTTAAAGAGAAATGGTATGACTATATTGACAAAGAATTTGAAAGACGTGAAAAAGGTTTTTGGTTTAATAACAAAGGGGTTTCTACTTTTATTACTGGTTCTCACTACATGTACTTGTGCTGGACCAAAATTGATGTTGGGCAGCCAAACTTTAGGGAATCAAATAGATTATTCTACATATTCTGGGAAGCTTGCAAAGCAGACAGACGGTCATATGGAATGTGTTATCTTAAGAACAGACGATCAGGCTTTTCGTTTATGTCCTCATCAGAACTCGTGCATGAAGCTACCACATCACGAGATTCACGTTTTGGAATATTGTCAAAAACTGGATCAGATGCTAAGAAGATGTTTACCGATAAAGTCGTACCAATATCGCTCAACTACCCCTTCTTTTTCAAACCGATCCAGGATGGTATGGACAGGCCCAAGACCGAACTTGCCTATAGAGTACCAGCCTCCAAGCTTACCAGAAAAAAGCTTGATGCCAATGAAGCCGCTACAGAACTTGAAGGGCTTGACACGACAATAGATTGGAAAAACACAGGTGACAACTCTTACGATGGAGAAAAATTAAAAATATTAGCTCATGATGAAAGTGGGAAATGGGAAAGACCTGATAACATATTAAACAATTGGCGAGTAACTAAGACCTGTCTTAGATTAGGATCTAAAATTATTGGAAAATGTATGATGGGAAGTACTTCTAATTCTATTGAAAAAGGAGGTGGTAATTTTAAAAAATTATATTCAGATTCTAATGTAAACAAAAGAAACAAGAATGGTCAAACTAAAAGTGGACTATATTCACTTTTCATCCCTATGGAATGGAATTATGAAGGATTTATAGATGTTTACGGATATCCTGTATTTGATGATCCAGGGGAAGAGATAGAAGGGCCTTTAGGAGATGTAATCGATCAAGGTGTTATCAATCACTGGAACAATGAGGTTGAGGGTCTTAAATCAGATCCTGATGGATTAAACGAGTATTACAGACAGTTCCCTCGTACAGAATCTCACGCTTTTAGAGATGAAAGTAAACAATCGTTATTTAATCTTCAAAAACTTTATCAGCAAATAGATTACAATGATTCATTAATAAAAGATAGATTTGTAACAAGAGGTTCGTTTTCATGGAAAAATGGAATTAAAGATACAGAAGTTATTTTTTCTCCAAATGATAGAGGACGATTTTATGTAACATGGACACCAAAAAAACAATTACAAAATCAACACTATTTAAAGAACGGAGTTAAATATCCAAAAAACGATCACATAGGTGCTTTTGGATGTGATAGTTATGATATATCTGGGACTGTAGGAGGTGGAGGATCTAATGGTGCTTTACATGGCGTTACTAAGTTTCACATGGATGAAGGACCTACTAATGAATTTTTTTTAGAATATATTGCTAGACCACAAACAGCAGAAATGTTTTTTGAAGATGTATTAATGGCTTGTGTGTTTTATGGTATGCCAATATTAATAGAAAATAATAAACCAAGATTGTTATATCATTTTAAAAACAGAGGGTATAGAGGTTTTTCAATGAATAGGCCTGATAAGGTTTATAATAAATTGTCACAAACTGAAAAAGAATTAGGAGGTATGCCTAATAGCTCTGAAGATATAAAACAAGCTCATGCAGCCGCAATAGAATCTTATATTGAAAAGAATGTTGGATTTGATTTATCAGGTACTTTTAGAGAGAAAGATCTTATAGGTTCGATGTATTTTATTAGAACTTTAGAAGACTGGGCTAGGTTTGATATAAACAAAAGAACAAAGTTTGATGCTTCAATTAGTTCTGGTTTAGCTATCATGGCTATACAGAAGAACCTTTACCAGCCCATTAAAAATAAATCAAAAATAAAACTTAACTTTGCAAGATATGACAATAAGGGAAGTTATAGCCAAATTATAAAATAAATGGAGGATGTAAAAATAGCAATAAACCCTCAGGGTTTCCCAAGTCAATTCGTGTCTGACAAAGAAAAAGACAGCGTTGAGTTTGGATTGCAAATAGGACAAGCCATTCAATATGAGTGGTTCAGAAAAGACGGAGGACAAAGTAGGTTTTATAATCAATGGGCTGACTTTCATAGACTTCGATTATATGCTCGTGGAGAGCAGTCAATAGCTAAATATAAAAATGAATTAGCAATTGATGGGGATTTAAGTTATTTAAATTTAGACTGGACTCCTGTCCCAATTATACCAAAGTTTGTGGACATAGTTGTTAATGGAATGGCTGACAGAGTATTTAAAATTAACGCTTATGCCCAGGATGGTATGTCTCTTGATAAAAAAAGTAAATATCAAAGACAACTAGAAAAAGATATGATCTCTAAAGATCTAATGAAGCAAGTTCAAAAAGATTTTAATGTAAATACTTTTCGAATGAGTCCTGAAGAAGTTCCTGAAAACGATGAGCAGCTTGCTTTGCATATGCAATTAAAATACAAGCCATCTATTGAAATTGCAGAGGAAGAAGCAATAAATACCGTTTTAGCTGAAAGCAGATACCATGATTTGCAAAAAAGACTTTACTATGACCAAATGGTCTTAGGTATTCAAATGTGCAAACATAGTTTTAAACCTGGTTCAGGAATTGAAGTTGAATATGTTGATCCTGCAAATGTAGTTTATAGTTATACAGAAGACCCTTATTTTAAAGATTGTTTTTATTGGGGTGAAATTAAAACTTTACCAATAAGTGAATTGCTTAAAATTGACACAAGTTTAACTAGGGTTGATATGGAAGAAATATCAAAATATAGTCAAAGTTGGTATGATTACAATAATACAGCACAGTATTACAATAATAGTTTATTCAGTAAAGACAGTGCCACTGTTTTATTCTTTAATTATAAAACAACCCATACATTTACTTATAAGAAAAAAACAAATTCATCAGGAGCTTCAAAGGTTATTGAAAAAGATGACAGCTTTAATCCAACTCCAGAAATGCAAGATGAAGGTAATTATGAAAAAGTATCTAAAACAATTGATGTTTGGTATGAGGGGGTTATGATTATGGGTACAAGTATTATGCTTAAATGGGAGATGGCTGAGAACATGGCTAGACCAGCTTCTGCATCACAAGAAGTGTATCCAGAGTTTTTAGCTGCTGCTCCAAGAATGTATAAAGGAGTTTTAGAATCTTTAGTACGAAGAATGATTACATTTGCTGATCTAATTCAAATGACCCATTTAAAATTACAACAAGTTATTTCAAGAGTTGTACCAGATGGTGTTTACATAGATGCTGATGGATTAAGTGAAGTAGATTTAGGAACAGGTCAAGCATACAATCCAGAAGATGCACTTAGAATGTTTTTCCAAACAGGAAGTGTTATTGGTAGAAGTTATACTCAAGATGGAGATTATAATCAAGCAAAAGTACCTATTCAACAATTGAACAGTAGTTCAGGGCAAGGAAAAATACAAAGTCTTGTAGGTACGTATAATCATTATATGTCCATGCTTAGAGATGTAACAGGTTTAAATGAAGCTAGAGATGGAGCAACACCAGATTCTTATTCTTTAGTCGGTCTTCAAAAACTAGCAGCTTTAAGCAGTAATACTGCAACTAGACACATATTAGACTCTGGAATAGGAATGACAGAAAGGCTTTGTACAGCATTATCTAGTAGAGTAGCTGATTTGTTAGAGTATGCAGATTTTAGAGAAGAATTTATTAATCAGGTAGGTAAGTATAATGTTGGAATTTTAGAAGAAATATCTGAATTATATTTAAGTGATTTTGGTATCTTCATAGAAGTAGCTCCAGATGAAGAGCAACAAAGACTTTTAGAGCAAAATATACAAACCGCTTTAAGTAGGGATAGTATAAACTTAGAAGATGCAATTGACATTAGAGAAATAAGAAATGTTAAACTTGCTAATCAGATGCTTAAGGTTAGGCGTAAAGCAAAAGAAGATTCTGAGAAACAAGCAAAAGCTGCTGCTGCCCAACAACAAGGTCAGATAAATATGCAGTCACAACAACTGGCAGCTCAAACAGCAATGCAAAAATTACAAATGGAAACTCAAGCTTCTATGGAAATTGAGAAAGGAAAAGCAACTTTTTCAATAGAAAAAATGAAGGGAGAGGCTGCTATAAAAGCTGAGTTAATGCAACTAGAGTTTGAGTTACAAATGCAATTAAAAGGTGTTGAAATTGATGGGTTGAAAATGAGAGAAAATCAACGTGAAGAAGCTAAGTCTAAAAGAATAAGTCAAGCTAACACAGAGCAATCAAAATTAATAGAGCAAAGAAAAAACAATTTACCATCAGTTAGTTTTGAATCAAATGAAGATAGTTTAGATGGTTTTGATTTAGCTGAATTTGAACCTAGATAAACCTTAAATACTTTATTAAATTAAATATTAACTTTGTAAAAAATTAAATCAAATGGAAATTAAAGTAAAATCACTAGATTCTGTAGCTGAAAAATCTGTACAGGAAGTAGAAGAGAAGTTATTACAAAAGCATGAAGCTGAGTTTAACGATAAACCTAATGATGTTGTTGAAGAGCAACCTTTAGAACAAGAAGCCGAAGAATTGGCAGTTGAAAGTCCAACTATAAAAGACGAAGACGTTCTTTCATATATTAAAAATAGATATAATAAAGATATTTCATCTGTTGATGATTTGTTTGCTCAAAGAGAAGAGACAAATGATTTGCCAGAAGAGGTATCTAAATATTTAGATTATAAAAAGAACACAGGGCGTGGTTTTGAAGATTTCGTAAAAGTAAATAAACAATACGATGATTTAGATGACGAACAAGTGTTAGCAGAGTACTATTCTTTAACTGAATCTGATTTAGATAGTGAAGACATTCATTATTTAATGGATGAAAAGTTTTCATATGATGAAGACATTGATGATGAAAAAGAAATAAAGAAAAAGAACATTGCTAAAAAAAGAGAACTTTCAAAAGCTAAAACATATCTTAACGATTTAAAAGAAAAATACAGAGTTCCTCTTGAGTCAAGTGGGAGTTCTTTTTCTGAAGAACAGGAGAGAGAAGTTGAAGCATATAGAAGTTATATTAAAAATTCTAAATCAGCTGAAGAAGCCAATGCAAAGAAAAATGATTTTTTTGTAAAAAAGACAAATGAAGTTTTTAATCCAGAATTCAAAGGTTTTGAGTTTAATGTTGGAGATAAAATTGTAAATTATTCTTATGGTGATGTTACTGAAATGAAGACAAAGCAAAGTGATTTAAATAATCTAGTCGGCAGGTATGTTGGTGAAGATGGTTTAATAAGTGATGCAAAGGGATGGCATACAGCTTTAAGTGCTGCAATGAATCCTCAAAAGTTTGCTAGTTATTTTTATGACCAAGGGAAAGCAGATGCGATAAGTGATGTTTCTAAAAAAAGTAAAAACATTAACATGTCGACTAGGCAAGCTCCTCAAGCGATTGGAGATACAGGCTTTAAGGCTCGTCAAGTTTCAGACTCAAGTGGTAGAGGATTGAAAATTAGAAGTAAAAAATAAAAATAATTAACACTCAGTGTTATCTAAAAAACAAAAATTATGGCAGTAGATGCAGTACCTGGGTTTGACTTACAACCAAGTTCAGAACAGGTTTTATTACAGACAAATTACATTACTAACTTTGATTTCTTAAATCAGTATCTTCCAGATACTTATGAAAAAGAATTCGAACGTTATGGAAACAGAACAGTAGCATCATTCTTAAGAATGGTAGGCGCTGAAATGCCTTCTAACTCAGACCTTATCAAATGGGCAGAGCAAGGAAGACTACACACGAAGTATACAGATGTTACTTCAGCAGCAATAGCAGGAGCAGGAGTTGCTACTTTAACAATTGGAGATGTTTTAGTTCCAGGAGCTGGCGGTATTGCAATTAGAATTGGTCAAACAATTATGATTTCTGACAGTACAGCAGGTTCAACTCTTAGTAACAAAGCTATTGTTACTGCAGTTGATATTGTTAACGGAACAATTGATGTTGCTTATTATGAATTTGCAGGTCAAGGTGTTGCCGCAGGAGTAGTATGTTCTCTATTTATTTATGGTTCAGAATTCCAAAAGGGATCTGTTGGAATGCAAGGGCAGTTAGAAGCTGATGATAGCATTTTCTCTAACTCACCAATTATCATTAAAGATCACTACGCAGTAAGTGGTTCTGACATGGCTCAAATTGGATGGATTGAGGTTACTACTGAAAACGGAGCAACTGGTTTCTTATGGTATTTAAAATCAGAGCATGAAACTCGTTTACGTTTTGAAGATTACTTAGAAACAGCAATGGTTGAAGCAGTACCAGCAGAAGGTGGTTCAGGAGCAGCAGCAATTGTTGAAGGAATTGCATCAGGCGTAGGTAACAAAGGATCAGAAGGTCTTTTCTATGTTGTTGAAGAGCGAGGAAATGTATGGAGTGGTGGTAACCCAACAACTCTTGGAGATTTTGACGCTATCATTCAAAGATTAGACAAGCAAGGTTCTATTGAAGAGAATGTTCTTTTTGTGAATCGTGAGTTTGGATTTGATATTGACGATATGTTAGCTGCTCAAAATGCAGGATATGCAGGTGGTACTTCATTTGGTCTTTTTGACAATGATGAAGAAATGGCTTTAAACTTAGGATTCTCTGGATTCCGAAGAGGTTATGACTTCTACAAAACAGACTGGAAATACTTAAACGATCCAACTATGCGTGGTGATATTGTAGGTGGTGCTGTAAACGGAGTATTAGTTCCAGCAGGTTCTACTACAGTTTACGATCAAGTTCTTGGCAAAAATGCTAAGAGACCATTCTTACACGTTCGTTATAGAGCTTCAGAAACTGAAGACAGACGTTATAAGACTTGGATTACAGGTTCAGCAGGTGGAGCTTCTACTTCTAGCTTAGATGCTATGGAAGTAAACTTCTTATCTGAAAGAGCTTTATGTACTTTAGGTGCTAACAACTTCTTTATCTTTAAATAGATAAAGGATTAATTAAAGAGGGTAGGTCAGCTGCAACCTGACTTACTCTCTTTTATATTTATTAAATTTAAATTATATCAAATGAAAAAAAACAAAGAGGCTTTTGTTGACAAAAGCTACAAACTCACCAGAGACAAAGCTCCATTGAGCTACACAATTCCATCAAGAAATACTAAAAGAAGTAGTTTACTTTATTTTGACGAAGAAACTGGACAAAACAGATCTATGCGATATGCTAAGAATCAAAAAACTATTTTTGAAGATGAGCAAGATGGAAATGTTCTTTTAGAACCAATTATTTTTGAAGATGGATTTTTAAGAGTTCCAAAACAAAACCAAATTTTACAAAAATTTCTAGCACATCATCCTGGAAATGGAAATGATTTTATTGAAGTTGATAAAGAAAAAGACGCTAGTGTAGATGTAGATAGCATGGATTTAGCTTTAGACGCAATGATTGCAGCTAAAGAATTAGATATTGAAATGTTAGAAACAATAGCTAGAGTAGTAATGGGCGTGAAAGTAGATAGAATGACATCTGCAGAATTAAAGCGTGATGTTAGATTGTTTGCGAGTAGATATCCTGAGGATTTTTTAGAGTCTATTAACGACCCTTTATTATCTCTTCAAAACAAATGTTCTAAATTTTTTAGCGAAGGTTTATTATTGTTAAAAAATAAAAAAGATGTTTATTATAACTTAAAAGGAAACAAAAAGAAATTACTTACAGTTCCTTATGGTGAAGATCCTTTATTTATTTTAGCATCATTTCTTCAAAGTGATGAAGGCTTAGAAGTTCTAAGAATATTAGAAGATAAAATAGATTAAAAACAAACCTAAATAGGTGTTAAACAAGAAGAGGCTTTCAGAAATGAGGCCTCTTTTTTTTTTGTATCTTTGTTCAAAGAAAAATAAAGAATGGCATCATTAATAAATACAGTCAGAGCAACTGTTCTTTCTATTGTAAATAAAAATAATTTTGGATATATTACTCCAAATGATTTCAACCTATACGCAAAACAAGCACAGTTAGATTTATTTGAAGATTACTTCTATCAATATAATTCACAGATAGTAAAACAAAACAAAAGAATTTCTGGAAGCGAATATGCTGATCTAGTAAAAGGTTTAATTGAAGTAATAGATAGTTTTTCTTCTACTAAAGGATTAATTAATGTAGGTATAAATTTATTTGATTTACCTAATGATTACTATTTAATAGATAAAATAAACTATTATCCAAATATCACAGCAACAGGTACATTAACTTTTGGTTCGATAGGAAACACTTTAATAGATACTTCTGCAAATTTTGTATCTGGAGGTCAAGTAGCTGCAGGTCAGTTAATAGTAAATACTACAGGAGGAGAGTTATATTCTGGAGGAAGTGCTTTTGTAGTAAGTGTAGATAGTGAGACTCAATTGACAATATCAACTAATGATTTTTTTACAGGAGGATATGTAGGTTCTTCTTATTCTATTTCAAGTACAAAAGGAATAAAAGAAATAGAAAGAGTTTCTCAAAATAAAATATTTTATTTAAACTCTTCACATCTTACATCTCCAAGTTTAATCTATCCAGCTTATGTTTTAGGTGGTGCAAATAATATAAATACAGGAAACACAATTACAGTTTATCCTGAATCAATAAACAACACAGGAACAGTTGTTTCTCAATATGTAAGATACCCCAATGATCCTAATTGGACATATGCTCAATTCCCTGGAGGTGAGCCATCGTTTGATGAGACAGCTGCGGATTACCAAGATTTTGAGCTACCTGCTTCAGATGAGACAAACTTGATAAACAAAATACTTCAGTATGCAGGGGTTTCAGTTAGAGAGATGGATGTAGCTAAATTTGGGAAAGTAGAAGAACAGGAAGCAAATAACCAAGAAGGACAATAATTATGGCATATATAAACGATTATACTTACTACGAGAATACAGGAAACCCAAACACAGAAGATGAGAATTGGGGTTCATATCAATATATACCATTAGAGGATATTGTAAACAACTTCATGTTGATGTATGTTGGTAACGATAAACTTATAAATAATGTTGAAAGATATAATATACTTTTTCACGCAAAAAGAGCTATACAAGAATTAAATTACGATTCTTTAAAAGAAATAAAAATACTTGAATTACAAGTATGTGACACATTAAGATTTGTGTTGCCTTCTGATTATGTAAATTGGGTAAGAATATCTTTGTACAAGAATGGTACACTAATGCCTCTTAGTGAAAATATTCAAACAAATTGGAGTGATGCTTATTTGCAGGACAATAATTGTAGAATATTATTTGATCATGATGGGAATATACTTAAACCTTCTACTTCTACAATAGATTTACAAAGAATTACAGGAGGTAAAAAATCAATATATTTAAACCAGCAAAGCCCTTATAACGGACAAGAAGGTTATTTTTCTAACGGTGTATGGTATTTTGAATATCCAATAGGTGGAAGATATGGACTTAACACAGAGACTGCTAATCAAAACCCTACGTTTAGTATAAATAAATCAGGTGGAGTTATTAATTTCAGCTCAGACATGGCAGATGAGCTTTGTGTTTTGGAATATGTTTCAGATGGAATGGAAAAAGGAGATGACTCTTTAATTAGTGTAAATAAACTGTTTGAAGAATTTGTTTACGCATATATGAGATACACAATATTAAACAATAAGATTGGAGTTCAAGAATATATAGTAACTAGACTTAAAAAAGAAAAATCAGCTCTTTTAAGAAATGCAAAATTAAGATTAAGCAATATACACCCTAGTAGATTATTAATGAATTTAAGGGGTCAAAATAAATGGATAAAATAATATGCCTAATATTTCAAAAAATTTCATAAAAGGGAGAATGAATAAAAGTGTTGATGAGCGCCTTGTACCTCAAGGTGAATACATTGATGCTTTAAATGTTAGATTGGGTTCTACAGAAGGCACTGAAATAGGAGCTGTTGAAAATTCAAAAGGTAACGATTTAATTGCTCAACTTAATTTTAATGGTCAGCCATTAAGTTCTGGTGCTAAATGTATTGGAGCTTATGAAGATGGGGCAAATGAAACAATATATTGGTTTGTTAGTGATGAATCTAACCCTGTTTCTTCAACAGGTAAAGTAGATTTAATAACATCATATAATACAAGAACATTTGTTTTAGATTATCATGTAATTTCTACTTCAATTTTAAATTTTGACAAAGACTTTTTAGTTAATGGAATAAACTTAATAGGTGAATTTTTATTTTTTACAGACAACTTAAATGCTCCTAGAAAGATAAATGTTGAAAGAACTTATCTAAATCCAGACCCTGGTACAACAATTGACCAAATAACAGAGCAAGATATTGGAGTTATTGTCGCTCCACCATTAAACGCACCTGAAATAGAACAATTTCAAATAGGTGGGGGAGAGAACTTTATGGAGGAAATACTACTTAGTTTTGCCTATAGATGGCAATATGAAGATGGTGAGTACTCAGCGATGTCTCCATTTAGCGAATATGCTTTTACACCTGGTCCTTTTCGATTTGATTATAGCAATTATAATCAAGAAGGGATGAGAAATATATTTAATTCAGTAAAAGTAACTTTTGACACTGGAGGTAGAAATGTAAAAGATTTAGATGTTTTATTTAAATTTAGCACTAGTCAAAGCATAAATGTTGTTGAAAGATTTAATAAAGAAAATGAGGGTTGGTTAGACAGTACAGATCAAACAATAACTTTTACAAATCAAAAAATATTTACAACATTACCTGAAGCTCAATTATTAAGATTGTTTGACAATGTTCCTAGAGTTGCTCAAGCACAAACTATTATGGGAAATAGATTGATGTACGGTAATTACATTGATGGTTACGACATAGTCGATAAAGATGGAGCTTCTATTTACCTTGATTATGATTTACAACTTATATCTGAGCTTCAAGAATCTGATAGTATAGCAGGAGATAGAGAAGGTTTTCAATACACTATTGACGGAGCTGTTAATGTTGTAAATTCAAAAGTATCAATTGATTTTGGAGGCGATAATATACAGTTAGTTGAAGGAGCGCAAATTGGAATTGATTTTGATTACAATGGATCTGTTTATAGTGGAGACCCATCATATGACGATCAAAGTCAACCAGAGAACATTTTTCAATATAATTTCATATTTAATCTTCAAACAGATTTTGGTAGCGTTCATGAAATGGCTACTAGCCCAGAATTTATTAATGCTGTTAGTTCTTTTATTCCTATAGCTAATAACACTTGTATTCCTATTTCAGGAGGAACAGAAACAGGAACGTCTGTTACTGATTCGTTTATTTGTTCGTCAGTAGCTAAACAAAACTGGGAAAAAGTTGGTTTTGGAATAAGTGGAACACCTCAGGGGTTTATTATTGAATCTTCTTTTGGAAGTGATGTAATTTCATTTATTGCGCCTGCATTAAAATTTGAAGAATATGACCAAACAGTACAGCCTCCAGCTCCATTAGGAAATTTTGCTTATGAATATATAAGCTGTGTTTCTGCAGAAGGTTTTTATGCATTAGATGGATCAAAGCAAAGTTTACACAGTAACAGAGATTATGAAATAGGTGTTGTATATATGGATGACTATGGAAGAAGTAGTACTGCCCTAGTTGATAGAGATAATACTATTTTTATTCCCTGCTTTAATTCAGTTGACAAAAACAGTATTAGGGTTCAAATGAATAGCTACCCTCCTTATTGGGCTACAAAATATAAATTCGTAATTAAAGAGTCTAAGGGACTTTACAGAACAATATACAGCAATATATTCTTTAGAGAAGAAGAGACAGGAGACGCTTACTATTTGCTTCAGGGAGACAATAGGGACAAGGTAAAAGATAACGATGTGTTATACATCAAAGCAGATACAAATGGCCCTGTTTTAAATTGCGCTACAACAAAAGTTTTAGGTTTTGGATCTGAGGCTAAAGATTTTCTTTGTGAAAAAAATATTGACGGAGATATTTTGCCAGGATCACAAGAATGTGGTCAGCCAACAGGGACTTACATGTTAGTAAAGCCCTCTAACTTTGCGGCAAATAAACCGCCAAATTCTAGAATAGAAGAGTCTAGTGATGGAGGCAGCAGAGATAAGCCTTTAGTTAATGTTTCATGCTCTATTGAAGATGAGGATAATCCTGGGGACTATATTCCATGGACTGTTCCAGCAGGTTCTCTTATAGAGATAACCATTAATGCTACTAGATATAGTCGAGGTGGAGGATGTGGAAGTAGATATTATGATTGGAGCAAAAAATTTATATCTTCAAATGATTATGATAGTTTACATGATTGGGTGTTAGGAGATAATATTGATTTTACAAATGGAATTTCATCAGGTAGTGATGATGATGCTCAAAATAATCAAATTCAGTATGATGATATAAAGATTTTTGAGGATCGATTAGCAACAACAGGTAATAGTTATGTAGGATTTCAGCAAGCTACTCCAACATCGCCTTTAAGATTTTGCTATCAATCAGGAACTCCTAGATGTGGTGGTTTTAGACCAAGAAATTCTTATGCTAGCATTAATCTTCAAGTAGAAAGAGCATCTACTTTAACTATTTTTGAAACTGAGCCATTAGATGCAAATGATGAATTGTATTATGAAAATGAACAGACATTTGACATTGTAAATGGACTTCATTTGTCAGGAAACTCAGATGCTGACCAAGACCAAACTTTGACAAACCCTGCTATTGTTGATTTAACTTTTTTTAATTCTTATTCTTTTGGAAATGGAGCGGAAGAGAATCATGTTTTATCTGGACTTACAAAACCATTTATACAACTTGGAGAAAAAGTAACATCTGTTTCAGAAGAACAATACAAAGAAAGTCATAGGTTTGCTGATGTAACTTATAGTGGAGTTTTTAATCAAGAAACTAACTTAAATAAGTTAAATCAATTTAACCTGGCTTTAGCTAATTTTAAAACATTAGAAACATCATACGGACCGATTAGAAAAATGCATTCAAGACAGACAGACATCTTAACTCTTCAAGAAGATAAGATATCTTATTTGTTAGTAGGTAAAAACTTACTTTCTGATGCAGCAGCAGGTGGAGCTATAACATCAGTACCTGAGGTTCTTGGTACTCAATTAGCTAGAATTGAAGAGTATGGAATAAGTAGTAATCCAGAGAGTTTTACTTCTTATGGTTATAATGTTTATTTTACGGACTCAAAAAGAAGTTCAGTAATAGAATTAAAAGGAGGATCTGCTAAAACAGACCAATTAAATGTAATATCTACAGTAGGAATGCGTTCTTGGTTTAGAGACTTATTTACAACTTCTTTTGAAACTCAAAAACTAGGTGGATACGATCCATACATGAATGAATATGTTTTAAGCTCTAATACACAAATTATACCTCAGCCACCAGAAGAAAAACAGTGCGGATATGTGTTAACAGTAACAAATGGAGAAGATCCTTATACACTAAACCTTGATTGTACTACTGTAATAGGTACAATACCTTTTTCATATAACGTAAATGGTCAAGTAAATATAACTGCTATATGGAATGGAACTGAAGTTATAAATCAAGATGTCTCAGGGATAGGTAGTGTTTCTTTTAATAAAACACAAAACAGCCCTAGATATGTGGAAGTGACCACTACACCAATTGTTGTTTCTGACTATGATATTAATTTTGAATGTCCAATAGCTCCAGACGTAACAGTTAAAGAAATAGTTGTAAATTTTGAAGGAGACGCTACTTTAACTACAGATGTAAGATACAGGTGGACACAAGGATCTTATTTAAGTCCTTACAGCACTAATTCTGTTGTTTTAGAATCAGATGGTGTTTCTTTATTTACAGAGTCAACTGGCCCTGCTTCTTTTGGAGCTTTACCTCCTGAAGGATCTACTGTTATTATGCAGATTAGACAAAATGCAGGTCAAACTTATGAGTTTAATCCTAATGCAGGAAAACTAAAATACCTATCAACTAATACAAATTACGATGAAGTAGATATTGATGTATTACTTCCATTATTAAATACAGCAACTCCAATTTCAGGAGGTCCTGAAAATTACGAGGCTCAATTCATTTATAACACAGCTAATACTTATTTGTATTTAGTTTGGGATTTAAAAACCCCTACACCTATAGAGTTATGTTATGATGTTACCGCTTTAGATTCTTGTTGTGGATGTACTGGAGGTCCACCGCCTCCACCAGTTTGTAATAGATATAGAAGTATACCTTATGACAGTACTTTACAAATTACATATATTGATTGTGATGGAGACCAGCAAACTATATTTCGTCAATGCAGCAGCCCAATTTGTCAAGGTGAAGAGTTTTGTGCTATAGAAATAATATCAACAAATGAAACGCTAAACGATTTAGGTACGTGTTAAATATTAAAATTAATTAAAAAAAATGAGTGTAGTAAATAAATTTATTGATTCTGAAAACTTCGCAACAGCAATATCTGTTTACGATGATGTTAATTTATTGATTAAATCTCCAGATGGGTTCTATCAGTTTAATGGTATATATAGAGAGCAAGTAGGAGGGTTTCTTTCACCTGAAGTAATATGCCCTACTTGTTCTTTGCCTTGTGGAGAAATCGCAGGAGAATCTTCAGATATAAGAGGCACTTTTTTAGCAGAAATAAGTGGAGGTACAGATGTTGGAGCTGTAATTGTTTATTCTATTGTTGGAGGTCAAATTCCAGATGGCGTTCTATCTACATATAACGGACAGACATATAATCAACTTACATATATAGGAAATAACCAAGGCCCTGTTGGACTTAATACCCCATCTGGTCAACCAACCTATTATGGATCACCTAATAGTACACCATCGACCACGCCACCAATTCTTGTTTATAACATACAAACAGATGGAACATATGTGTCTTCTGGAACTTCTCAAGCTATTACAGTCAACTCTAATCAGCTTGATTTAAGAGGCGGTGGAACAAGAGTGTATACTCAGGTTATACCTAAAGACATATCAAGCGCTAGTGTTCTTAATATTGATTATTATGCTCCTATACAAGGAACATTTTTTTCTTTTCAAACAGACTGTCCTATTCAGCTAGATAGTTTTTTAGGGTCTCCAGTTCAGATAGATGACACATGCGCTGATGCCACAGTAACTTATTATTTTGCACAAAATGCAACCGTTACATCAATTCTACCAACTGTGTTTGTGCCTGAAACACTTACTACTCCAGGGATTGGGAACTATGTATTCCTAGATGGTGGAGCTGTAAATGCGATAAACAATACTGCAACTAGTCAGTTTGTAATATTAGCTGACAATACATATATTGAAATACAGTATGGTATTGTTATAGCTACTGGAACATGTACTCCAGCAGGACTTCCATGTGGAGGAACTTTGACACCACCTGCAGGTTCAAGAGGTGTATATCAATTAGATATAGATGCAGGAACTACAGTGTCAGATACTGGAGCTATTCTTATTTATTTTAACCCTGCTAGTATTCCTGACGGAATAAGAGTATTATATGATGGTGTTTTTTACAATAGACTATCAAGCGTTTCAGATGGAAACTTACAGTCTACTAGTGGTGTGGCAAATGCCTTTACTATACTAGGAGACCCTACAGACAACTGTGTTCCAGCTACACCTAATACATCTGTTTATAACGCTTTTAATGGCTATGACTCAAATGGATGGATAGCAGACACCCCTTCTACTCGAAGTATAACAATTAATACAGGAGATGATATTAGAGGAGGTCAATCTCAATTTAACCTTATGGTTATACCTAAGCCAAACGCATCACCAGGTACTGTCTCTATAGAGGTTTTAGGTCCATGTGCAAGTACAGGATGGAACTTGTCAGTAGAATGTCCTGCGGCTTTACCTAGCTTTACGTCTAATGCTATTGGTTCTAGTACTTTCTGTCAATCTGCAACAGGAACTTTTTTCTTTGCAAGATTTCAGAATGCAGTCAATGTTTATCCTGCTCTAAACAATCCTATTTTCTTAGACCATGATGGAGTGACTAGAGCTACAGACCAAAACTATATAATGGATAACGGTCAATATATTACAGTAACAAACGGAGTTGTGAGCGCTATAACAACTTGCGCACCACCAACTTAAAAAATAAAATATGGAAAATTACACAGTAACATATAGTGAATCAGTAAAGGGATGGCCTTCTTTTTATAGCTACTTCCCTGATTTTATATTAGGAATGAATCAGTATTTATATACCTTTAAAGGTGGAAATTTATACAGACATAACACCAATGAAAGACGTAACAACTATTATGGAGTTGATTATGATACAACCCTTACAGGTGTTTTTAATCAAGAACCTACTACTGTTAAAGTTTTTAAAACAATTGAATTAGAGAGTGACGACTCATGGGATATAAGTTTAGTAACTGATTTGGGAGCAGGTTTTATGCCTCAGGCAGATTTCGTAAAGAAAGAGGGTAGCTTCTTTGCTTACATTAAAAGAATATCAGGTACAGAGAACTTAGCGTTAAGATCTACACAAGGAATAGGTAAATTACTTTCTTCAACAGGTGCGTCAACTGGTATAATTACGGTTGAATTTAGCACTCCAATATCTAGAATAATATCTATAGGTGATGAGTTAAATTTTAGTACTCTTATTTCTGCTCCTAACAACTTCAGCTCACCTGTAGCTGTAGGTCCTATAACTTCAATTAGTAGTGATAGAAAAACGTTAACGGTTGATGCATCAAATTTCTTGCCTATTGGATCTACAATACCTAATAATGCATATATATTAGTGCTTAAAGACCCTGTTGCTGAGTCTTATGGAGCTACAGGATATTACATGGAATTTAAAGTAACAAACGACAACACATCTGCTGTAGAACTGTTTACTGTAGATTCTCAAGTATTCAAAAGTAATCCTTAGTTTTTTGTATCTTTGCGTAAATGAAATTTACTATAAGAGAATTAAATGAAAACGACTACGATACCATTTTAACTAAATGGTGGAAAGATTGGAGATGGACACCACCTCCAAGAGATTTTCTACCAAAAGATGGAAAAGGTGGCGTAGTGGTTTATGATGGAGAAATACCTGTTTGTGCAGGTTATGTATATATAACTAATTCAAAGGTAGGGTGGTGTGATTGGATTATATCTAACTTTGAATATGATAAAAAAACCGAAAGGAGAGAAGCTTTGTCTTTTTTAATTGAAGTTTTAACGGAAACATTAAAGCTAAATGGGTGTAAATATTCTTATGCTTTATTAAAGTCAGACTCTCTTATTGATATTTATAAAAAAAATGGGTATATAAAAGGAGATAGTTACAACACAGAAATGATAAAAACATTATAATATGGCAGCATTTACATCAATAGCAGCAGCAACAATAGCTGTAGGAGGTCAAGCAGCAAAAGGTTTCATGGCACAGAGCGCAGCCAAAGAAGCAGCAAGAGAAGCAGGTAGATTAGAAATTAAGCAGGAAGAATTAGAGCAAGAGTCCGTAGCTAGATTAGAGCAAAATTTCTATGATGCAATTAGAGCAACTACAGATATTTACGATAAACAACTTCAGCTTTCAAATGTGCAGGGTTCTCAGATATTAGAAGCAGCTCAAGAAGGGGATCAAAGAGGTGTTGCGGCAACTGCAGGAAAAGTAAAACAAGTCCAGGATATTGGGACAGGACAAATTGCTGATAAATTTGCGGTGCAAAAATTAGACATTGATATGAAACGTGCGGCAGCGTCTGAAATGGATGCAGCTAGAATTTCAGCTTTACAAGATGATAGGGCAGCAGCAGCAGGATTAGAAGCTGACGCTAAGAGAAATGAAGCAAATCAATTAGAGGCAGCAGCAACAGGCGCTTTTATAAGTGCAGGAACTAGCGCTTTAACCGCAGGGATAGGTGCTTTTGGAGGCGCAGAAGGAAAGGCAGTTGAAGGACTAGGAGGCGGTAAAGAAGGTCAAAAATTATTTGACTCTTTTAAAGCAACACAACCTGGAGGTGAGCTTTCAGGTAAACAAATGAGACAAATAGGTAGAGCAGGAACTTTGGAAGGTTTTGGAACTGAAGGGTATGGTAAAACTTCATTTGGAGAGGGTCTTACCGCTGTTGGAGGCGCTCTGACTACTGCTCTTGGAGGTATAAAATCAGCAGCTGGAGATATAGCTTCATTTGGACAGCCTCAAGCGGCTTCAGGTTTAACTCCAGAGCAGATAGCAAATATGACTCCAGAAGAGATAGCAGCAGCAGTCGCAGCAGGACAAATTAAGGTAGGTAAATAAAGCATTAAATTATGGGTAACGCATTACAAGGAACTATAGCGGCATTAGACAAGGGTTTAATTGGAGGAAATCCACTTGAATCAAAGTTTGCGGCTATAGATAAAGGAATAAAAGATGTACAAGATTGGAAAGCTAATATAGATAAGCAACGTCTTGACCTTAAAAAAACCACTGCAAAATCAATTCGTGAAGCTGAGAAGTATGCTGCCGAGAACATGCCTAGTAATGATACAGCTGCAGCTAAAATGGTTGAATCTTTGGCTAAATTTAAAGAGGATGCATTTATAAGCGAAAAACTTGTAAGAAATGGAAATGTTCCTCCTGAAGAAAATTTAATATTCCAAGAAAACGGAAAACAAACTTTTGAAATTTTATCTGATTTTGTTAAAACATTTGGAGATGAAATAGATATTACTGAAGAAAGAGCAAAAGGAAAATATATTACTAATGATAAAGGAGAACAAATTTTTGTTAAGCCACAATCTGGTGAATTAGAAGCTATTAAGCAACAGATACAAACTCAAATAGGTACGTTAGCTGGTGTTGATGTTAATTTTGATGATAAAGGCATGGGTATAGTTGATTTTTATAAAATGGAAGTTGACGAGAAAACTAAAACTTTAGTTCGTAAATTAGATAAAGACGGTAACCCAATTTATATAGACGGACAAAGTGGAATGAGTGTTTTGGCTCTTAAGCACAAAGCAAATACAAGAGCTGATAGGATATATATTACTGACCAAGTTCAGGATTTTGCTAATAGTGCAGTTGGAACTAATTATGAGATAATGGTTAAGGATGGACTAATGGTAGGAAATGTTATTACTGACTCTAGAAATAATCCAGATATAAAAGCAAGCGTCAATAATCAAGTAGCAGCCAACACAACAAATATAGAGCATGTAGCCAGTTTGTTCACTAGTGAAAACGGAATGGGAGGTAAGCTAGTTTCTTTTACTGACTACGATAATTTAACAGATGCTCAAAAAAAGGAGACATTTACAGTTGATATATTAGATGAGAATCTAGAAGCAAAAAAAGTTACTGTTCCTAAATATTCTAGGATTGCAGCTGCAAACTCAAACAATGCTATTGTTCCAGAAATGACAGAAGAACAAATAGAAGCTGTTAAAGGTTATAATAGAAGAAGTTTAGTTGCAGGATTGCAAAGAAAAATAAAAAAAGGAGATAAAAAAAGTGAGTTCCAAAGAAGTGCTGCTTCAATTAAGTCAGGTGATGAAGAAAAAGACTTCCAAGCCTCAGTAGATCTTATCGACCTTGCAGCTACAGGTGATGCCTCAAGTTTAAAGGCTTTAGTTGCTGAGAATTCAGACAAAATATCAGCTTATAATATTATAGGTGCAGGAGAAGATATGGAATTAGTGTTTATAGATGCTGATGGAAACAACATGGCCCCTATACCATTATCAGGTTTAGGTGTAGATGCAGGTAAGCAAATTGCGGCACAACTACAATTAAAAGCTCAAAGATATTTTGATAAATCTAAATTAAAGGGTACTAACAAAAAAGCAGGCGGTACAGAAGGTAAGTATAAAACCGTAACAAAAGAGTATGGAGGCTTAGGTGCTTTTAATATAGGAGTTTCGGAAGAGAATGGTATAAAAAGAGCAGGTACTGCTGCTGAAACTTTTGCTAATGCAATAAAGAATAATCCTGAAGAAAATGAAGTTGTTGGTGTAGCAAATACTATAATACAAAAAGCCGTACAAGAATATGATATTGACTCAAATATATCAGTACGATTTGATGATGTTGATAACAGTATATTTGACAGATATATAATTACAGTAGATGGTGTAGATTACGCAAGTCCAGGACAAATAAGCAGGAAAAATCACGCATGGCTTGAAGAAAATATGGATAAAGTATTGAGAGGTGAGAAGCCTCAAGGCACAACAGAATCAACACCAAATGTTGGATAAATAACTTTTATAATGGACGAAGAAATTCTTAAAAACATATGGAACACGCTAACTAATGATGGCGCAACCAAAAGTGATTTTGAAACTTGGAAATCAAATTTTTCAGGTAGTGAAGAAATACAAGACAATGTGCATGCTTATCTTACAGATAAGAAGTATACAAAAAGCGACATTGAAACTTGGAGAACAAATGTTGGAATAGCTACTTCTGAAAAAAAAAATCAAGTCGATACTCCTTCCACTTCAAACGAGGTCGTTACGGAATCCACTACAGAGACGGAAACAACTCCTGGATTTTCGGATGGTTTAGAAGTAGAAGTTGAGGAAGAATTCAATATAAACATTGACGCACCAAATAGAAAAGGTGTTCAATTAAATGACGATGGAAGTGTATCTACGCACAAAATGAAAACCGAAACTTTTGATGGAGAAAATTGGTTTTCTTTCCCTACAGTATTTCAAAATGAAGACGGAGAATTTGTTGACATGTCTGAGCAGGCAGAATCAGATTGGGAATCTGTTTACGAAGAAGCTAAAAAAAGAGGAGAGGTTGCTGATTTTGGAACAGATAAAGAATCTGCATTTGCCTATGGTGAAGGTTCATGGAAAGAAAGATATGATTCTAGAAAAAACAAAAATCTATTAAAAGATGACCTTAGTTCTTTGTTTGAAAAAGCAACAAATCCCAATCGAGAAAGAGGAGAGGGAAGTATAACATTCACAAAAACAGACAGAGCTATTGAAACTAAAGGTGAGTTTTTAGATTTACCTATAGATGAACAATTAAAATTAAAAATAGAAGCTGATCCTAATATTCAAAAAGCATTAGCTATAGGATATGTAAAGCAATCAGATATAAACTCTGCATTAAAAGGAAATAAAAAATCTATTGAAAAACTACAAGAAGTTTCTGTAAAGTCAATTAAAGACAATGCATTAAAACTGCAAGAAGAAAAACAAAAAGAATATTCTCAATATTCTGATGTAAAAAACTTTAGTTACACTCCTGAAGAAAAAGAAAAAAGAAATGCTATAATTAAAAAAGTTAAAGACTTTGATGCAGAAACGGCAAGGCTTGTAGAATTAGCAGGCCCTGATGCTAGCGTTGAAAAACTTCAGTCTATATTTCAAAGAGAAGATGGAGCTTATACTGATGAAGAGTTTGAGATTTTTGAAAACTCAGATTATGAACCAACAGGTTTTGAAGATGATGTTTTAGGAAAAATGTATGACCAGCAAACTTTAAAAAAGCTATCAGGTGATGGTAATAAAATTGACATATCTGGATTTAATGGCTATTTAATAGAAAACGGATTTAAAGAAAGATATGCTAAGTTGCTAGAAAACGAAACAATATCTGAAGATGGAAGATATTACGACTATTCTGGAAACTATAATCCAACTTTGGCAGCTGAGAAATTAAAGTATGATTACCTAAAAAACTATTTAGCTGAAGTTGATTTGCAAAATGTAAACAAACAAGTTCTTGAATACGAAATTAAGAATGAAGGAAAGAATCCTTTTTTAAATGGTGATGTAGATAAAATAGATTTAAAACCTGCTATTGCAATAGATGAGCTTAGGAATTATATGGAAGAAGAATTTCCTACTTTGTCATTTGCAGTAAAAAAACAAAAAGCCGAAACAAAAGAAAATTATCAAAGAGAATTAGAAGGTGGTGCAGGTGGTTCAAATACTCAATGGTTGCTCGATGCAGGATCTCAAGGGGGTCGTTCTGTAAATGATAGGATAAATAGTTTTTCTGATTGGACTTATGATTGGCTAGGCATGGAATCTGTTACTGATGAAATTCAAATGAATCAAGCTGAAACAGAACTTAACAGAGATGATATGCTTAGATATACCTATGCAAGTGGTAAAAGCGCTTTTGCAAATGGTAGAGAGTATATGATTGATGACAACGGAGAAATATATGATTTAGATTTAAAGATAAGAGTAAGCAGCGTATTAGAGCCAGAGCAAATAAAAGAAATAAGAAAACAAGTTCAGTTAAATGGAGTTGATGTAAGTAGTTTTAGTGGCACAGGGGCAACAGTAACAACTGCAGGTGTGGCTTCAGATATGCTACTTCAGATAGCTCTTACTAGGGGTGTTGGAATAGCAGGTCAAAGTGCAAGAGGAATTGCATTTGCATCTAAATACAAGCAAGGTAGACAAGTTGTTTCTTTGTTAGAAAAAGTACCTATGAGAGCTTCAACAGCTTCGGCTATGATTGCTCAGGGTACTTTAATGAGTAGCTCATTATCGTCACAAGTTAGAAAGTCAGCTCTAGATGCAGGTTTATCAAACGAGGAAGCAGATTTATTAGCTTCTGAAGCAGCGACTCAGGGATATGCATTAGGTGTTTTAACAGCTCCAATATCTACACAGCGTGTTGCTATGGATAAGATATTTGGAACAAAAGTAAAACAAAAAATTGTTGAGAATACAATTAACAGATATGCGCAAGGAGCAGGGATTGAAGCATCTAGGTCTTATTTACGAAAAACATTAGATGGAGTTATAAGAAATGTTCCTGTATATTTAACTGAAGGTGGAAAAGAATTTTTTCAAGAAAACATTCAACAAGGCGCACAAGCTTATATCATTGGTTCAGACATAAACGAACAAGCAGGTGAACAAATAATGAAGGAGACTATTAGTTTAGATGACTTTGCTAACACCTCTATTATATCTTTAAGTGCAGGTATCTTAATGCCTGTTGCAGGAGATGTAAAAGCAAATACAACTAGGTCTTTTAGTATGACTGGACGAGGTGGTAAAGCTATTGATCAAATGAAATCTTTAGCTTTATTAGCTAGTAATGTAAAAAAAACACAATCACTTTTAGATTCACAAGTAAAGAGAGGTATTTATACGCAACAGCAAGCTGATAACTTAATGAGTGATGTTAAAATATTTAATGAAACCATTAATGGTTTACCATCAAATTTAAGTGCTGAAACATCTTTACAGGTGATGAGTGACTTAAATAAAATTAAGGAATTAGAATCAGAAAAAAAAGTATCTGAAGTTTTCTCACCTTATCTTGATGTTCAGATTCAGGATTTAAAAAACAACATAATTCAAAACAGCAACTTTGATTTTGTAAATAACAAATCAAAACAAAAACTAATGGATGATGCAGGCAGAGAGTTAGTTGCTGAAAAAGAAGCTGCAGGTGAACAAAACTATAAAATAAATAACACCGAAATTAGAAGTAGAGCTGTACAAAACTTTAATAAGTTATCAATGGAAGAAAAGCAAGCCTTAGCTTTTCCTGTTGAAACAGCTAATAATGCTGCTTTAGAAAAAGATAAGGAAAGCAAAACTGTTGGTAAAGAAACCGAAGTGGGACTGACTGAAGTGGGAGAAGGAGACGTTGAGTCAGACACTACCCAACAGACTGAAACCGAAAGTGAAACGCAAACAGACCAAACTGCCGACACTACTACGCAGACAGATACTGAACTCTTAAAACCAAATTCCCCTGACTCAGCAGGTAGATATGAAAACTATTCTTCTGATAAAGTAGAGGTTAATATTTCGGCTCAAAACGACCAAGGTCAACCTTCTGCCAGAAAAAATACTGATTATAGATTTGAGGTAAGAGTTAATACAAATCAAGGTGGTCAAATGACTAGAAGCAATGCTTTAACTAAAAGCTTTAAAACTTCTAAAGAAGCTAAAGCTTATGCAGAAAAGATTGCAGCAAATGACGCAGCTAAAACTAATCAGACATCTACTCAACCTTCCTCAGCAAAGAAAGGTATGAGTGTGAACAATGATAATAAGGTTGAATCATTTGCTAATAGATTAGTAGATGGTGAATCTAATCAGGAGTTTAGTGATGAAGCTCAACAGTTTTATGCGGAGAATCAAGCAGAAATTGATGCATTAGTTACAAAGAAAAGAAAAGATACTCCTAAAGATAAATCTAAAACAAGAAGACTAGCTACTAAGATAGCTAATGGAGAGACTAATTTTTCAAATGAGCAAATAGATTTATATGCTGCTAATGAAGCTGAGGTTAAGGCTGAGGTAGAAGCTATTGCTAAAACAAATAGTCAAACTGTAACGGCTGATACATATAAAGGTATTTTACAATCTATAAAGAGTACCACTAGAACTGATAAGGCAAAGCAAGAAGGAGAAAATACTCAGCGTAAAAGATTTTGGAAAGCGTGGAACAAGGCCAACAGAGAAGGTAAACAAGATTTAAAAACCAAAAGAAAAGACCTTAATAAACAGATAAAGATATATTCTAAAGGTAAAAAGGGAACTATTACTGCAGCACAAACCAAAGCTGTTATAAATAAAGTTAATAGTGTTAATCTTGATAATCAGGTTGCTGTACAAGAATTAATAGAGTATTCAGAAAAGGTATTTAATGATGCTGATTACGCAGCAAAACTTTTGAAAGCAGAAAAGCTTAATAATAGAGTAACCACAAGATTAAATAAAGGAGACTATGGATTAAATCCAGACCTTATATCTAGGTTAGGAACTATACTAAATACTCCAACTAAAAATCTTACTAGTGAAAACATAGATGGTTATAATGATTTTTTAAGTAATCTTCTAAAGCAAAAACAAAATTTAAAGTTAGATGATCAGCTAGTAATAGATTCTCAGAACATGGCTGATTCTTTGTATAATGAAAACATTCAAGATACAGATGAAGAGACTGAAACTAAAGAAAATAAAACTTTAAAAACTATAGTAGATAAAATTATTAATGAAGATGTAGATGGTGAAACTTTAATATCAGAAGATTCTAAGTTTATTGAAAACGACTTAGATAAACTAGATTCATTTACATTACAAACTCTTATAGATAAAATTAACTCAGCAGAGACTGATGAAAATCAAGAGCTTGTAGAAGCTGCTAATAAATTTGCTGAGAATAGACAGGCCATTATAACAAAAATAAAATCTAGGTCTAGGGGTATAAGTTTAAAAAGCCTTGACAATACAACTAAAGAAGCAGGTGGTGTTCAAGTGTTTCAAAACATTAAAGACAGCGACCTAATTGGGTTAACAGGCAAGCAATTAGATTTATTAGAAGTTAGTCTTGAAAACATTAATAATGGTCATTATACACACGCTGCAAACAAACTTGGTCAGTCAATAAATAGTAGGGCTTATGACATGCGTCCTTTGGTAGACAAATATGGAACTACTAAAAATAAAATAGCTATGGTTAAAAGCAGGGCCGAAGCTTCCTTAAAAGCTGGTTTAAAAAACGCCACAAAAAGGGGAGCAAATTCCACAACATCATTAGAGCTGCTGAGGACTAATCCTTTATCTGCAGTAGATAATGCTTTTGGAAACTATAAAAATAATACTATAAGAAATAATAGTTTTGAACCAATAGCCACAAAGTACAGTCAGTTTAAAACTTGGTCAGGAAGACTAACAGATAAGCTTGATGCTGTAGAACAGATAATAGCTCCTACTTATAAAGAAGGAACTAATCCTGCAGTAAGAAGAAGGTTTGAAATACAAACATACTTACTAGCTTTAGAAAGCGAATCAAACGTAGGTAATAAAGGGGTTGCAGAAGCAAATGAATTTATAGACAAGACTATAGAAAACTTTAACAATTCTAGAACAAAAAGCAATTATACTCAAGCTGACATAGATATATTACTTGATATAAAAGCAAAAAACAGCGAAGGAGGAGTCATTACAACTAAGAAGATGAAACAAAATTTATCTCCACAAGTAATGAAAGCGATAGGTATAATGCAGGAAATTTATGGCGCTTTAGGCGACAAGCAAGCCTATGCCACAACTATTGTGAGAGGTAATAAATTAGACTTATTGAACAATTATGTTCATCACAAAGTTGATGCTACAACTGACAAATTAGACCAACAATTAATATCACAGAAAAACTACATAAATCCACAAACAAGTACTGAATCTAAAACATCTATAAGTAGAACTCCAGGAGCAAAGGCAATTGATTTTGATCCTGTAGCTACAGCACTAAGAGCTTTAAGAATGGCAGGTATGGATTACTATTTAACTAATGAAATACAAACATCTAGAAAAGCTTTAACTCAATTAACTAAACTTTCTGAACAAGACAATGCTACAAAAGAAGTAATAGAAGCAACTGTTTCTTTGTCAAGAGCATATGATGAATCTATTAATAAGGTTTTGTCTAGTAATTTTAGTACAGACGTTATAGGAGGAAAGTGGTTTGATTCAGCAAGAAAAATTGGTTATTATAGTACGCTAGCATCTGCTCCAAGAGCTGTTGCAGAACTTGGAAGTAACTTGACATTTGGATTGATGTCAGCTCCTAAAGAATTAGCATTAGGGTTAGGAAAATATTCAAATTTATCTTTAATGCAAAACGGATTGTCTTTTGCAGAAAATGTAGGGTCTACAACTGTAACTAAAAATTGGGGTTCAGAAATACTAGGAGGTTCTAAATCAGAAAACGCTGGTGTAGTTAGAAACAAAAAAGGAAGTAAACGAGCTAGTGGTAGTAATGCTAAAAGTACTGTTCAATACGCAGCTCGATTTGGTAAAAAGTTTGCAGATGGTTCAGAGTTTTTGGCAGATAATTTATTAAGTACTCCTGATAAAATGATTTCAAGACCTTTGTTTTTTGGAACTTTTGCTAAGGTTTTTAAACAGGAAACTGGTCAAGACATGGACGCAGATAAAATATCAAAAAATGACGAAGCATACATGACTAAGTATGCAGATGCTATTCAAGCTGCCAAGAGAGCAGCTGATGCTAAAGTTACTCAAGCGGCAACATCTAATGACCCTTTTAGTGGCGTGTTGAAAAATCAACTCTCAGATCAAGATGGTGCTAGAATGATATTATATAAGTCAATAAACTCCTATATGGCTCGGTTTACTATCAATGAATTTGTAACAGCAAGACAAGCTGTTGCTTCTATGGTTGGACAAGGAGAAATGGGTGCTATAAAAGGAGGTGCTACATTAGCAGGAATCATGACTAGAATGAGTTTATACGTTGTTATGTACAAAGCACTAGCTTCTATGTTCAATGGAGTGTTAGGACTTGATGATGAAGATGACATAGATTATGAAGAGTTAACCACTAGACAATTAGCAGGTGCAGGAGTTTCTTTAATAACAAGAGGTACTACAGGAAACTTTCCTATGATTGGAGTAAATTTAGCTATTGAAAAATTAAACGAGGAATATGGAGAAGAATTAGGTTTATGGTCAGACAAAGATGGCAAAGGATATAATCCATATATACATTCTCTTATATTTAGTGTAATAAACCAACAAAAACTAGAGAAAGAAGGTGTAGCTGAGTCGGCAATAAGAATTGGTGCAGGGCCTTTAGCTCCACAAGCTAGTAGTTTATTAAGAATGGGTGATTTACTTGCTAAAATGGGAAGCAAAAATAAAAAAGTTGCCGACAGAGCAGCAGCTGAGTTTATGACATTAAGAACTGCCTTAGAGGCTAGTCAGTTTACAGGAGTACCATTACCGCTATACAAGGATATAAGAAGATATATGATGGCTCAGAATTGGTCTGACATAAAAGATTCTAAACAGCAAGATTTAAAATTAAGTGATGAAGACTTTAAAATAATCTACGGAGAAAGAGAACTTAAAAAAAGAAAAGATAGAAAATCTAAAGCTAGAAAACAACAGAAAAATTCGCCTGCTGGTAGAAAAATAAAAAAACTAGAAGATGAACTTAAAAATTTAGACTTCTGATGATTTTTTTTCAGGCTCGTCTAACAATTGCTGAAGCTTTCTTATTAACTTATAATCTGGATTAGATTTTAACTTTTCTCTTAGTATCTGTTCGTTAATTTGATCCTTCATTTTCTATTTCTTTTTGCAGGTTAGCTAAGGCTCTCCAAGCTACCTTAGCCGAGTGTCTTATTCCATCTGCATCTACAGTACCACATTCCATTAAGTGCCTTGTAAGGGCATCTAATTCGTCTCCTGACTTATCTCTGTCCCAATGTAATGGAAGGTCAGGGTTGTGTTGTTGTTGTCCTGCGTAACTGCATTGAGCTATTTCTCTTATAGCATCAGGGAAATACATTAATACTCCTGTATAAACTGGAGTTTGTTTTCTTTGTTTAGCCTTATCCATAAAGTGCCATTCTTTTTTAATCATTAAAATATCCATATATAGAAACTATACCAAATAAAAAAAGTTACTATCAATATAATTATCCATGCAAATATTTTTGTAAAATATTTATCTTTCATAATTAAAAGATATGAGTTAACCTTGCTACTTGACCATGGTCTTTTGAATGTATAAAACCTTCTACTGCTTTTATGCCACCAACTCCATATCCTTTTCTATGATGCCAGGAATCTGATCCGCTTGGAGACCTCAATGATTCAACTGTAATTCCATGATAGTCTTTTGAACTTTTGTGGTGTATGTGGTGAGTATAAACATATCTATGTTTTGTATCAGCCCATTCTCTTGAAAACTCATTAGCCATTATTAACGGAAGGTCAGCTAGCTTTGCTCCATCTCCATGTGTAGTTCCAATTAAATTTTGACCATACTTAAATCCCTTTCTATGAGCTATACTACAATCAAATGTTATATTCTTAGACTTTCTAAACCAAGACTGTATAGAATCGGATAACATAAATCCAGATATATAATCGTGGTTACTAGGATTGTATACAAAATGAACATCAGCTACAGACATCAATGTCTCTAGGACATCTATGTAAAGTTTTTTAGCAGTCATAAAGTTTTCATACCACATCCCATCAGTATCTTGAGGTGTTCCTGCAGTAGTTTTTCTATGAGGTTCGTCTATATGAAGTATATCGTTACCACCAACAAAAAGAATTTTATCTATATTAAATCCATTTGATTTTTGTAAAATTCCTTTTACGCCTTTCTTAACCCTTTTTACTGCTATCTGAGAGTTATAGTCTTCGCCTGTTTCAAAGCTGGTTGCAAGCTTTCCTATGTGTATATCAGCAGGATCTATAACTAATAAGTGACCAGTCTCTGACTTAGTTCTTTTTATCTTAGGATATGAAGGAGAATGACTATTCATAGCCTTGATTATGTCCTGTCTCACTTTGTCAAGACTTACTCCATTATTTTTCACATGAAGAGAGAAGCTTTTACCCTTATACCAATAATGATTTACATCGCTCATTGGTATTCCGTTGGTTTCGCATTCTATTTTTAATGCTCTATGGTTTTTTACCATTTCACTTTCTTCATCAGTAAGTCTTGGTCTGTATCCTGCGTCTTTATTAGTACTCATCTTCAGTTGTTTTTTGTGTTTCTCGTAAAACTATTTGCAACTCCCTTATTGAGGACTTTAGAGATTCAGTATCTTCATCCATTAGTGATTCGTAAATATCGTCACTAAGTGAATTTATTCTTTCCATTAAAAGATTTATAAAATTTATGGAATTATGGTTGTGTATTTGTATTGCCATTTTATAATTGTTTCCTAAATTTAACATAAAAAAACAATAAAAAACAAAATAGTTATTAACTATCCATTTGGTATATTAGGCTTTTACCAAAAGCCTCATCTATCTTAGATATAGCTTTGTAAATGACTTTTGATCTTCTTTTTGTTTCTTCACGATCTTTCTTTAAACTATCTAGTCCCAGGTTAGTGTACATCGTACAATCAATTCTAAGAAGCTCATCAATCTTCTTTTTATCTGCCCAACTTTTAAAGTCTATTACCTTCTGTATGTCTTCAAATTTATAATCCATTTTCTATTTTTTCTAGTGTTAATAACTTTCTTTTTAAATCTAATATTTTTTGTCTTATCTGTTCTTTTTCAGTGTTTATAGTCCTAATCTCAGCAAGGCATTGTAAATAGTTTTCTTTAAACTTTGGGTCAAAATCTATAAGTGATTGACCTGATCTAATTCCAAACAATACAGTTGCATGATTTCTATTAAACAATACACCTATTTTTTCAAACGTGTAAAACTGTGTTTCCCTGAATATCATGTAAGCTATTCGTCTGGCATCAACATGCTCTCTTTTTCTAGTCTTTTTCATTATATCCAAAACACCAGTTGCTGACTCTACAGCTTCTATTATTAATTTTTCTGAATTTTTCATTTAATATATTTATTAGAGTTTATATAGTCTAGGTATCTGTCTACTTCTATTTCGTTAACGTCTATTAGTACAGTAGGAGCGCAATCAGCTTCTCTATAGTAATCTAAAACAAAAAATATATCAATATCTTTTTTTAAATTAATATAACCAGCTATGCTTTGTATTTTTCCAGCTGTGCTTTTTAACCCTATTAGCTCATCTATTTTAGATGCTATTTTATTTTTTACATCCAATTCAAATGTATGCATTTGTTTTAGAAAGTACTCGTCCAATTCAAATTCATCCTCTATATATTTCTGTTCTGACTCCATGTTTTTCTAATTCTTTTAATCTAAATTCTTGTAAGGCAGACACCCTGCCCTTTGGCTTTTTTACTTCTGAAAATATAACCCCACAGTTAGGAGGTATAGCAACAAGATCAGGTATACCATTCTTATTAGTCTTAATAAGCTTTATAACATAGTACCCTTCAGCTTCTAATTGTTTGATTCTCTTCGCTTGTATTTGTTGTTCTGTCATTATTTCCAGTCTTCTGGCCATAACTTCTTAGCTATTTCCTTTCCTACTATCATTACTACCCAGGCTAAACATAGCCAACCAATTGCTTCTACCATTATATTTAATTTAAAGTTAATAAATCTCTTTTGAAATGATTTAGAGTATAATTTTTCTTTTTGCTTACTGCTTTATATATTTTACTTTCTATTCCTCCTTCTGTGAAAATCCAAAACACTTCGTTTTCAAGTCTTTCTTTGGTGGTCATTCTATCTCTTGATTGCCAGTAACTTGTAGCACTAAAATCTATGTTGTAATATACTAAATATTTAGCATTACGCAAAGATATTCCTTCTCTTCCACTGACAATTTGCAAGGCTATAGACTTATCTGTGCTGTTAAACTCATCTAAATCAGTGCATATACTATCTCCATAGACTTTCTTAATTGCGTTAAGCTCTTCCTTAAACTTATAGAATATTCCTATTTTATTACAACAAAAATTATCGTATATGTATTCAGCTTTAAACAAATCAAGGACCATGGAATTTCCACTTTCAAACTTAACAGTACCACTATACATTTGATGCAGCTTCTGCATAAGCTTTACACTTGTATCAGCTAGTATAACTTCATCTTCACCTTCCAGAACAAGCAGCTTCTTTAACTTAGAACACATAACCATTAAACTTTCAGGAGCATCGACAAACAAAATTTTTTCTTTTATAGAAGATTCAAATCCTGCTTCTTTTTGTGTGTATGAAATAGTATAAGGATTCATGTCATCAATTATGGTTTCCTTGGCATCAGAATAATCATTCACCATAAATCCACCTATTCTTTTAGTGGTAACTGTTACGTAGTCACTAGCAAATTTATAAAAGTTAGAATATTTATTAAATGGATTGTTTGGAATTGAATATACTTGATGATACATTTGACTATAAGACTCAGGCGTTGGTGTGCCTGAAAGTAATATAACATATGGTTTGTTTTTTCTAATAAGTTCAGATACAGCTTTGGCTCTTTTACTTGGCTTTGGAAAAGCTCCCATACCATGTGCTTCATCACAAACTACAGCATCCCAACCTACTTGGTCGATCTTGTGAAGTGATTCATAGTTTATAACTTGCAGTTCATAGTCTGGATCAAGCAGATTGTAATCTGATTCTATCGAGCTTATTGCTCTCTTCTTCGTGATGAACAATACTCTGTTCACACTCATCATCTTATCTAGAATACCTAGAGAGGTAAGTGTCTTACCTGTTCTCACCTCCATAGACAGGTACAGAAATTTCTTAGTTAATAAAACTTCTGTTCCCTTATCTATAATGTTTTGTTGATAATCTCTAAATTGTATCATATTCTTTTCTTTTTTCCAATAAAATCTTACATTTCTCATAGTCTTCTATGTCTTCAAAATACTGAATAAGATCGTCTACAACATCTACAGTAATAGGCTTAGTTATATCATGTATAAAAAACTCCACATCTCTAACAAGTATATCTGATAAAGGAACGTTGTAAACTACCATTTCATATGAATTCAACATACCATAATAAACTTCATCATACTCATAATAACCTTCAAACTTTTCCATATAAATTTCTTAAATAGTTTAACACCTCTGGCAATTTTTCAGCAGCTTTGTTTTGATTCTTATACAATACAGATCCTAATGTTTCTTTGCTATAAATTGTTATGTCTTTTTCCTTACAGTACAGAGAAGGCTTACCTTGAGTAGATATACCTCCTTTTCTTACTGCAATTCTACAATGACCAGTTAATTCCATTGGCTTTATATAAACCTGGAAGTCATTATCAACACACCAATTAAAATCAGAATGGAAGTCTAGTTCCGTCTTTTTCTTCTTCATTTTTTACTGTATTATTTGTTATAAACATAATCCATTTACCCTGCATATCTCTATTGGTCTTAGGCTCATTTCCTGTCTTATACTTTCCGTAGTATCTTAACCACTTATTAAATTCAGTTCTTGATACAGTTCTCTTTCCTGTTCTTGAAAAGTCAGGGTTATCCTGAACAAATTCATTATAAAGGTCATTAGTGTATAGTTTTTCGTCAAGTCTTATAACTCCATTAGTTACCTCTGAAGAAGTTAAATCACACCACTCAATAAAGTCTTGTGACGTATTAGAACCTAATGTCTTTATACTTGAGTTTTTCCAATTACCTTTTATCAAGCCATTGTTCAGGTAGAACATAACATTCTCAATCATATAATTATCAAATGCACACCATTCTTCTACTGACCAATCTGAAAATAATAACTTTCCAAATTCTACTAATGGGGTAAAATCTTTTGTATAGAATTGTCTAAACTCTAATTCCCACTTTCGTCTTTCAAATGAATTACCTCTTCCCTTTATTGCGTAGTTTGTTGTTATAGCTACCTTTGGAGACCTGCTAAATGGTATCTTGATAGCATCTTTATTTTTCTTTTCAAGAGTCATTCCTTCTGTGACTACACTAAATAATCTTTCAAAATCAAAATGCTTCTTTACATCATCAAAACAAAGTATCTGTGTATCTGCTGAAACTAATTGATAGGCAAAGCTTTTCTCAAAATTAAAAGCCTTACCATCTATAACAACTAACTTCTTCATTTGAGATAGTGCATTGATAAACAAACCTTTACCTGTCCCTCCTTCAGGATCTTCCGATACTGATTCATCATTTAATATTATTGCAGGACAGTATGCTAAATTTTTATATGCGTGTAACATAAATCCGATAGTACTTCTCATTGACTTCATGTTATGCTTATCATCTCCTGATATATTCTTTATGAATGTTTTGTAATCACATTCAAAAGACTCACATACTTGGAAGTCTCTATCAATAACCTGGTCCTTCCAAACGTGTCCACCTAAGTCTAGATAGTCTATAGCAGTCTTTCCATCCTTTGTTACTTTTACAGCACAATTTCTATAATAAAGATATGCTGTGTCCCTGTCGTCCTCTACAAAGTAAACGTCAACAGTACCTAACAGGGAAAGAAATTCTTCTCTAAAGAATCTAGTTTTGTCTGCAAAGAAATTATATACAGACATATCATCTAACTTTTCAAGATAACCCAGTACAAAGTCTTTTATTTCTTCTTCTGTAGTGTGGTCTATAAGGTTATTGGTAACTCTAACAAATATAAAGTTCTTACTTCCCTCTGGACAAAACTTCTTGAATCCATTGTCCTCAAGAAAATCCCTAAACAAGTAGTGTATCATTGTTATAACACCTTTCTCATTCTTACTCCAGAATCTCTTGTCGCTTTCATCTTCTTCAATAGAAGTTAATACAGCTTCAACTACAGCGTCTTCAATATTGGATTCAGCTAACTGAAGACGAATTTCCTTTTTTGATACTCCACGTTTTAGTTTCATCTTAACAGAATTAACTTGATCCTCATCCTCATAATACTTAGACCCAAAGTTTTGTGTTTGACTGTATGCTGATGCTATAGTGGTCTTTATCTCTTGTGAAGTAAATGTTTTTGATTCAAACTGAGACATGATATACTCTGCTAATGATTTGCTAATTCCATAGTCATTAAATGCAGCAGCGAGTATATAAACGTTATTGTTTCTTTCACCATCTACTAATCCATACTTTCTTGTCCACCAAGTCATAAGTATTTCTACTATCTTATTCTCGTTTGTTATTGGTATAGTTGGTCTTGAAGAGTATTTATCTACAACCTTGTATTCCTGTTCCTCAATCTTATCCCAAACATTTGAGTTTAAGTTAATAAATATTAATGGATCGTAAGACTCGTAACATACTCTTGATATGTTCTTACTTGTCTTATCGAAATATTCTGAGTTATAATGTTTTTCTAATGATGTAAAGTAGTTCTTGTGATTCTCAATATCTGCAGGTATCTTTACTAAAGACTTTAATCCGTTACCACTTGGCGATACAAATACAGAATATGTGAATCTATCTTTTGATAACCTTTCCTTTTCGGCTAACATATCCTTCTTAGTCTTGTATCCATCAAAGTCTAAGCAAATGAATCCACTGTGTTCAATGATACTATCATCATTTCTTTTATTAAATGTTCCAGAAAAACAAATTGCTGGTAAATTCTTTTTTAGTTCCTGTCGAACCTCTTTATTCTTCTCTGACCTAATCTGCTTAATCAAATCCTTAGACTTGCCATCTTTCATTCTATCAAGAATAGATGCCATATCTTTAAAGAACGGAGTAGATGTGTCTTTTATGTTTCTAAATATTGTTACGTTATTGCTCATTATGTTGATTTTATAGTTCTATATATCTTTATAGCGTTTATTTAATTGTATTTTTTTTATTTCCCATTTCTAAGGGAAAAAATTAACATTTTCAACATTTACTAAAGAAAAAACAAGGGATAATTAAACCCCTTGTCTTCTTTTAGTTAGTTAATTAGAAGGGTAAATCTGCCTCTTGTACAGGTGCTTGGTTAGGTGCTGTGTCCACCCCATTAGCCTTCTTCTTAGGTACAAAAGTGTCAAGTTCAATGTATGGTTTACCTGCCTGACTGTTAAGTACATTTAGGTTAACCCATCCATTTTTTTGGTTGGCATTTAAAAAAGCAACAGCATCTTCAACTTTTACGCTGATGTTACCGATTACAAATTCTGGTGCGTTCTCTCTTCTCTTGAAGATAAATCCGTCTGCAAATATTTTGTCGTTTGACATAATTAATGGTATTTAATGGGTGCTTAGTTGGAGAAGCACCGCTGACTCCTTTAAAATGATGAGTGTGAACAAATACTAAAACTGTTCATACTCTATGTACTGTGTAACGTCCTCTACTGAGTCCTCAGCAAAGAACTTATTGTATACTTCTATAGCCCTTAAAACCTTATCACGACCCCTTAGTAGAGTTTCTTCTGATGGTTTAGCTATCTTTAGTTTCAATGTGGTCTTGTCTATTATATAGAATTCAACTGGCTTACCGAATAGCTGCTCGTATATATAAGCCTGACTATCATAGTTATAATCATTTGCACTCCACTTAAACTTATCTATGTTACCTGTGGTCTTTATGTCTATAACTTTATCAGCTGTAATTATATCTGCCTTACCTTTCCACTCTATCCCAAATATGGTAGCTATTGCAGGCTGTTCGTATATATTACCTTGAGCATATATGTCGCTATACATTACGAAGTTAGACTTCATTGCATTAACCCATGTTGTTATCTCATCTACCTCCTTAGATAGTAAGACGTCATATGGATATAAATTGTTCTCTAATATATGTTCTTTGAAAGCTTTAGTGCTTCTTGTTGAAGCATCTATAACAGGATAGTCTCCTATCTTCTGTGGCTCTAACATAGCTGTGTGAAAGTAACCACCTTTTAATAAAGGTAATCCCTTTTGGCTAATCCTGAAGTTCTTAGGATTGTTTAGTAAACTATAGATATCTGAATTAGATAGATACTTTTTACCAAAGTCACCATAGTACTTTGAGTCGTCTCTTAGCGACTCTATTATATTACTTGACATAAACTCCTAATTCTTTTTTAATTGCTGATGAAATAATATACTTAGTCTCTAATGTTTTAATCGTAGAAGCGAATGGATTTGTCTTGTTTGCCTTAACGTAATTAACTACATCATTCCACTTCTCACTTGTCTTCTTTAGAGTTGGTTTAGCTTCTTGCTTAACAGCAGGTGCTGCCTCACTGATATCTACTAAGTCTTCTCCTGCCCATAAAGATAATCCCAATCCATGCATAGCTATAGCTTTAACTGTACTACGTTGTATAGTCTTGTTTACTGCGAATGAAGTAATCTTATCTAATGTTAACGATTGATTGTTGTGTCCCATAATAGGCAGATAATCAATGTGTTCTACATCATTTATTGTTACACCTACCTTTACATAGCCTGTTCTTCCATCTGAAAAGTAATTTAGTTCATTGGATTCTGATTCATATACCTTACGATTTGCATCAGGGTATTGATCTTTAATCATAGCCCAGGCATATGCCCAAGATAAGTAATCGAATCTACCTTTCTTTTCTACTCTGTCCTTAACATTAACCGCTGCTAATGTTTTGAATGTTGATTTTGTTTCTCCCATAATTAATTGTTTAGTTTACTGTATTTATTTATTAATGTTTCTCTTTTTTGTTTCAATGACTCATAATGCTTCTTGTTGTTACGAGTATTGACTTCTCCATGTATCTTTTCATTTATACTTTCTATCTGACCTCTATAGGTGTTCTGGAGAATGTTTTTAACCCCAATCTTTAATCCATTTTCAATTAAGAAATCATACTCATCTTTAGTTACTTCTCTGTAACTAAGTCCAACTTTAGTGGTGTTATATATTCTTGTTACTCCATCTAACTTTGAAAACTTAACACCTCTATATATGTAGGCTTCTTCTCTGCTTGTATTAAGACAAACAGATTTCCTATTATCCTTAACCTCTTGCCAAAGAATTGTCATAGAATCTTCTAACATAACGACTCTTCTTTTGAAATATGGTTTACGGCTATTGAAATTAAACGGTTAATGTCTCCATCGTTCATTTCTTTTATCTTAGCTATTCCGTATTCAATATTTGTTCTAGACGTATCATATCCATTCTCAGACATTAAATCAACAATCTGTACTATTGTCATAGGTCTTTGATAGCATATAGAATAAAGCAAGTACCTCGACATTGCTAACTTAGTCTTTCTACTTTTAGTAAAAAGTTCTTCTTTTGTTATTCCGCATTCTTCACATACGAATTCAACGTATTGATTAAATATTCCCCTCTTCATTTTTGATTGTATTTAAATTGTTAGTATGTAAGGATAAAAAGTATTGATCCCAATTAAATGATGATGTTAGTAGAGGTATTGAATCTTCAAACCTCTCTCTTTGTTTCATAAATTCTTCGCTTGATTTTCCCATGTTTTTAAATTAAATTGTGTTTTACAAATTTACTAATTATTTATTTATTACGCAACTTTTATTTGTTTTTTAATGAAATATTAAACCGACTCTATTGGTTTTATTAAACCATTTAGTTGCATAAAGGTCTGTGTCTGAGGCATCTACGTACCCCTTGCTTAACAGGTCTTCCTTACTCTTAAATATTTTAGTGTGTCTGTCAGCACTTTGGTCTATCATGTGCTTTTGTTTGCCAGAATCACTAAATATAATGTCATAGTTATCAGGAAGCTTGGTGTTTTTAATCATGTCAACCATGTTTGTATAGCTGTAGAATTTTACGCTTGGATTTTCATTTGCAATCGTGATCCACTTAGCTAAGTAGCTTCTTGAATAATAGTCACCACTATCATGTACTCTTACATACTCAGGTCGTTTCTTTTTTATCTCTGAATTCATTGCGTCAATAAATTCTAATGTCTTACTGAGTTGGTATCTCTTCTCGAATGCAGGTTGAACATTGCTCCATACATAAGCACCTTTCTTTGCATAGCAAAACTCAACACACTCGTCAGCCATAGGGCAGGTAAGCTTGCCACTTGCCGATTTGTATGCAGGTATACCAAAGTTGAATACTCTTAAATTAAGATTCTTACTTGTCTTTTTAAGCTTACTGTTTTGTGTTAGTAAATTCATTGTACATATATGTTTTGCTTGTTAATAATTCTGCCTTTTGCAGCTCCTGATACCCACCTTCTTGCCTCTTCTATAGAAGGTGTTTGTTTTGTTTCATATCTTGTATGTTGTCCGTAATATAAATGGACTGTAAAAATTTGTAACTTCATATCTATTTTATTTATTTTAGTTACCTCAATAGAGGGGCGTCTTTCCGTCCTGTCAGTCTTACTATAATTTATGATGTCATATATAATACACCACAAGAACATCATGTAAAGCATTATAGCGGCCTACATTAGCGACAACTAAGGATTAAATAATCTTGTGGCTTATAATAGTTTAGAAAAGAACACAGTTCCCTTCTCTCTGGCAACATCTATGTTGTCCATATAGTGCTGAGTAAATGATGCAAAAAGAATAGCATCTACTTCGTTTAAAGAAGCTATTGAGGATATCATCTCATTCTTTATATTCATTGAGTTGGTCATAAATTCTGGATCATTTTTGTAAAGCCTATCGTATGTCTGAGACATTGACTTCTCTATTGAGTTCTTAAACATATTACCATACTTCTTTGGCAATCCTTTTAATCTATATTCGTCCATTAACTCTAACGTTAGTTGAAGTGCTAAAACTAACTCTAATCCATTTCTTAATTCTTCTTTGGTCTCCATATTTCTAATTTTACGTTATTCCATTTACCTAATCTTATATCGTTGTTTACAAGGAAATCTATCCTATGTACCCATCTTTTATTCATTCTATCTTCTACGGTCCAGACTCCATTCATTTCGCCTGCGTTACTTATTAATACCTTAGTTCCGAAAGTAAAACCAAATGGCTCTAGATCCCTTGAGACAGCTATCCATCTGTGTCCCTGGGGGTTGCTTTCGTTTATCTTTTTACCACTCGCAGTCGTTAGATAGTCTGCGTTGCATTGTCTTGGATCTGCGTTGTATACTGTTGCAGTAACCAAGACCCCATCAACAGGGGTAGCACCTACCCCTATGATGAGTGTGAACAATACTATTAAAGCTCTGCTTGAAACGAACATTGTCCCTCCTCTTTTATACATTCCTCTATCTGTTTACCTAAGCGATAGTCGGCAAAGTCACTCATTTCTTGAGTACTTATTCCTGCCTCTTCTTGTTCTTCATTAGTCCATGAGTTTCTATCCTTAAAAAACTCTGTTACTTTTTCCCATGCAGGTTTTAATATTGACAACTCTTCCTTTATTGTAGGTAGGTGTTCCTCGTCAAAGTAATACTCTAAATAATTGTTGTGTCCTTCTGAACCAAATCTGTCTGCTGCACTACTTGATTGTACTGCGAACATAAACTTTCCGTTTATGTCTCCGTCATAATATCTTCCCATAATTTCTAATTGTTTGTTTTTACACGCATTAACGTGTGTTATTGTTATTAATGATGGCAATTACTTGCCTTTTAACCCTTACTTCTGTACAAAATAAGCAATAAATTGCCTTTACTGTACAACTTCTACGTCTGTCCATGCTGCTAAATGTACTACTTCACCATTGTCTCTGGTGCAATAGCTATACATTCCGTCTATGGATCTAAAGTTAAGCTCTTCGCCTGATTCAATCTCAGGAGCGTCAGGTGGCACTTTATCTTTGGTCTTTACTCTTATTCTACTGTTTCTAGGTACATCGTATAGTTTCATAATTTAATTGTTATTTAATTATTTTCTCTTGCGTATTCTATTAATTGTTGATACACTTTGTCTTCTACAAATTCCCAAAAGAAATCTGTGATATCCATTCCATTTAAGTCTACGGATTCAATCTCCATGTCCTCTTCTGGGGGCTGCTCGTATGTTCCTGTGTTGTAGTAATATGAGTATTCTATACTCATTACATAGTGGTCATCTTTTAGGGTGTATGTACCCTTGCTATTTATATTCATAAGTGTCCTCCTATTTTTAGTTCGTCACATTCGTATCTCCATTCGGAGTCTTGGTCTTGGTCTGTCCAGTCTCCACTATCCATTCCAAGTCCGAAGATAAATTCAGACTCGTTTATCTTGTGGTCTATCTCATCAACCCAAAGGTCCTCGTTGTCATTGACATACTGCTGAATATCAAACTCATCAATGTCGTTAGGGATTTCTATCTCTAACTCTGCCGTTTTGTAGTATACACTACGTTGTAAAATTCTTACTTTCATATCTTATTTGTTTAATTCTTTAATAAATTCTACTACTCTATCGTAAACCACTTCTATATCACAAGTAAGTAGTGCATCTGCAATATGTTTACTCATATGTTCTTGATAACACTTATCAATCACTGGCATCAGCCAATCCCATGAATCGTGATAGGCAAGGTCTACTTCTGTTCTGTGGTTGTCCTCTGAGTACACAAAATTAGTGTAACCAGACGCTTCATAGGATTTTACTCCCATAAATTCTGCTATTAAGACATTGTTTTTTGCTCTCAAATCTAATGCCCTACGCAACATTACATCTGCGTGTATGTACTCATTGTATATAATTTTTTCAGCCCTTCCCTCAATATATAAGTCCGAAAAATGTGTTTCTCCTTTAGTCATTACTTCCCAATCCCAATCATTTTTTTTATAATTGATTAGTTTTTGTATTACATCATCTTTATATATTTCGTATGCAATCTCAGGTATAGCAACACTTGCGCTTTCTATATTGTCTTGTGGCATCTCTTTAAACGGTTGTTCCAACCTTATTCTTTCCCAAGTTCTTGCAACGTGTACTAAAATTATATTGTGCATTTGTTCGTCTGTTATCATAACTCTATTTATTTTGGTTTGTTGTTCGTATTATTATTAAATGTAGGCTCTATACTATCAATGAAATCCCAAAGCCACCAGTTATCCCATATGTGTTTACCTCTATTCATGGTTATATTGTATAAATTGTGTTATAGTTCTCTCCACCTGGTATGTCTTCGTAAAAGGCTGCGCCTCCTTCGTTACCTTCATCGTCCGATTGTAATATGATATAGCTTTCGTCTGTGAATACTATAATCAATGGACGTTTGTACCAACCAAACTGGTCGGCTTCTTCTCTAGTCATGTATCTACATGAATTGATCTTCTTACCTCGCAACAGTTTGTCAAACTTTGCCGAGTGCGCTTCATCTTTTGTTCTCATAATGTTTATTTTTAATTAGTATTATTAAATGAAAGTATGAGTGTGAACAGTCTGATAACAGATGTCACAGTATAACTCCCCTAGATATTGATCTTCCTTTACCTCTGGATTAGCACAATTACAACCTCCATTTTCTTCAAAACATAACTCATCATCTTCCCAACCATGTAAATATGTCTCATGGTTTGTATACTCTTGAGTGTATTTACAATGATGCATTCCATTGTCTTCTACTGTGTCATTGAAATATATGTATGGTCTCATTACATCTCCATTTTCAGATAGTATAGATATTTTCTTTCTATAGTACCATGTGGGGTGACCTTCTAATGAGTCTACGTTCTTTAGTTGTTCAGAATTAACAAGGAACATATCTACCTCTACATACTCTCCAGTTCCCTTTTTGTTTAGTAAGTAAGGCAATCCGTTAATGATTAAAGGATATTTGTTTAGCGTCTCTCCTGGACCTACATACTTTGCTTGTGTAAGATAGTTGTGGAAGTTACTGTACCCATACTTCAGCGTTCCATATACTGCAATCATAGTTAGGTTTAACACGTTATTCTTACTGTAAAGTATACCGTTATTAGTAACCCAATCCATCTCATTGTATAGTTCATACGTCCTCTCTTTAAGGTTTGCAGTAACATACCTGCAGTCAGTCATCTCTAGTACTTCACACCATCTATCTTTAGGTATGTCCTTTAGTATCTCAGCCATGTGCTGTGTGTCTGTCTTATCTTTGTTGCCTAAGTTATGTACTGTCCCATTCTGAAACAATATCTCATCATCATTTATCTTGAATGGGTGGCAATTCTCTACAGATATCTTACCTACTGTCGCATATCTAAAGTGTGCAATGTATGGTCTTTTTGTTTTTAGTAACATATAATCTTTACTGTCATGATACGTTACCTTGTAACTATCTAACCACAGTACGCCTAGTCCATGTTGGTTTATTGTTGCCGAAGCAATCAACGTGTCGTTACTAATTAATTTGTTATTGTCTTTTACTATTATTATACACATGATTTATTTATTTAATCGTTATTAATATATTGTTCTATTGACTCTGATACTGTTTCGTTTACAAGGTACTTTCTAAAGTCCTCAGCTATTAAGTATATCTCATCTACTTTTTCTTGGTTTCCATACATTCTAACTACAATGTGTCTTACATTGCTTAAGAACTGCTGGAATGACACTGGCTTAATCATAGAGTGGTACATTATCTTGTACATAAGGTCGTACCTTAACTTAAGCTGCTTAACATCTTTTACTCTAGAAGGAAGTCTAAGCTCTACAAGGTTGTTCTTTATATTTACTGGTGAATACTTTGTGTTGTCGTCTTTCTTAATACCTTTGTTGTTTGAGCAATAGGTTCTCTTTAGTCTGAATCTGTATAAGGCATAGACTAAACTCATGTACTTCCTCATTCTGTCTGCCATGTCATACCCATCACCATCTAAGTCCTTGTAAGACACTGTTATATGTCCACCACAACTCGTGTCACTTGGACTGTTTATTATGTTTTCAGCTTCGTCAAACATGTCAAACACTTCCTTCCTAGCTTCACTTCTTGGACTACCCAATGGAAGTATCTTGGTGACTGCTTCTACTCCACAACTACTGTCTGTTTCAAATCCCTCAAACAAATCATAATCTCCTACCCAATCTCCTTCATCACTTGATGAGCCTCCATGCTCATCTATAAACTCATTCTTTTCTATCTCAAACCCAACACTAAACAAACTCTTATGATATCCACTGTTTAGGTCTGTGGGGAATTTATTACTATGGTATGATTTAATGCAGTCGTCATCAATTTCTTCACATGGCATGCAGTCTGTATCATAGTAATCATTCTCATCTACTTCACACCATGTGGCGTCATCCTGATGTACATAATCCTCTATGTCTTCACAGAATCTAATTTCGTCAGTACTTACAAAGTAACCATCTGCTCTACCATGTTCTATATACCTCCAATCGTCAGAGTCAGACAGAGTCTCGTCATGAGCAGTAATACCACAATAAGTAGCACATCTGTATTCTTCCATGTAATAGTAGCTATCTGAAATTTCACAATGCCAAACATCATTATTATTTTGATAGGCTTCTGTGTCTTCACATAAAGTATAGTTTTCGTTTCTATAGTCTTCCGTTACAGGCTCTCCCTCTTCTACTAAACAAACTTCTTCTTTGTCTATCCATTCGTCCATTAACTCTGAGTATTCGCATAAGCCTTGCAGTAACTCAACACCTCTGTTTGTAGTTACCATTTCATCTTGTGTTTCTATCATCTTATTTATATTTAATTATTTAAAAATTCTAAACGTTCTTCGTCTATCACATAAATAAACTCACTCCAATCTATCTCATACCCATCATCATCAATAGACTTTAGTACATAATACTTAGGATCTTTCAACCTTACGTCTGTTATCTCTCCTGAGATTGTTTCTTCTGAGGTAAAAAATGCTCCTTTTACTTTAATAACAAAGACTCTGTCGCCCTCTGTTATGTATCCGAACATGCTCTCTTTTACGATTGCTTCTTTTATAATATTCATATCTTTAGTATATACCAAATGATACGTTATCTGTGTTTGCCTCTCCCATTATCATAGCTATGATTAAGAATAATATGCCGCTTATCGCCATTGTAAATAGCCCTGCGATTACTACTCTCAATAATAGTGTTGATAGTTTGCCAGTGAATGAAGTTAATACTTTACCCTCTCTGTCTCTTACTTGTGTGGTTTCTACCACGTCTTGAATTAATGCTCTCATAATTTTAATTTTTAGATTTAATTTTGATTATTTATATTAAGTTTAATTTGTTTTTAAATTATCTATCCTAATTCTTCGCTTAACATTTTAATTAACTCTGTTTGCTCTTTAATTATTTTGTTTTTAATAGCCTCCATTTCGTTTTTTTCATTTATGGCTGCATATAATCTCTCGGTTAACTCTAGTATTAATTCGTTTTCTTTTTTCATAGTTTCTATTTATTGTTATTTAAGTTAAACTTGATTTTTACTTTGTTCCACCATGTTAGGTGTGTGTACTCTTCCTCTGTATAGACGTTTATTCTCCCATAAACTTCTATGACGTGTAGTCCGTTTACTATTCTATGCTTCATTCTATATTAATTAAATTAGTGGGAATAA